>ENA-OFCF01000550-OFCF01000550.1-metagenomes-genome-assembly--contig:-NODE-550-length-16332-cov-4.400319_pt1 | contig 16332 bp, 13 predicted proteins | sample MGYA00153387_OFCF01 | MGnify analysis MGYA00153387
CCGCCCCCCGGCGAATACGGCGTCGGCATGATCTTCCTGCCCAAGGAACACGCTTCCAGGTTGGCCTGCGAGCAGGAGCTCGAACGCGCCGTCAAGGCCGAAGGCCAGGTGCTGCTGGGCTGGCGCGACGTGCCCGTGGACCGCGGCATGCCGATGAGCCCGGCTGTGCGCGCCAAAGAACCCGTCATCCGCCAGATCTTCATCGGCCGCGGCACCGACGTCATCGTGCCGGACGCGCTGGAACGCAAGCTCTACGTCATCCGCAAGACCGCCAGCGCCGCCATCCAGAGCCTGAAGCTCACGCACAGCCGCGAGTACTACGTGCCCAGCATGAGCTGCCGCACCGTGATCTACAAGGGCCTGCTGCTCGCCGATCAGGTGGGTGTGTACTACAAAGACCTGTCCGACCCGCGCGTGGTGTCGGCGCTGGCCCTCGTGCACCAGCGCTTCAGCACCAACACCTTCCCGGAATGGCCGCTGGCGCATCCATACCGCATGGTCGCGCACAACGGCGAGATCAACACCGTCAAGGGCAACTACAACTGGATGAAAGCGCGTGAAGGCGTGATGTCTTCCCCAGTGCTCGGCGCTGACCTGCAAAAGCTCTACCCCATCAGCTTTGCCGACCAGTCTGACACGGCAACTTTCGACAACTGCCTGGAGCTGTTGACGATGGCCGGTTACCCGATCAGCCAGGCCGTGATGATGATGATCCCCGAGCCGTGGGAGCAGCACACCACGATGGATGAGCGCCGCAAAGCGTTTTACGAATACCACGCCGCCATGCTGGAGCCGTGGGACGGTCCGGCGTCGATTGTGTTTACCGATGGCCGCCAGATCGGCGCAACGCTGGACCGCAACGGCCTGCGTCCCTCGCGCTATTGCGTGACCGATGACGACTTGGTCATCATGGCGTCAGAATCTGGTGTGCTCCCGATTCCAGAGCACAAAATCGTTCGCAAATGGCGCTTGCAGCCCGGCAAGATGTTCCTGATTGACCTTGAACAGGGCCGCATGATCGATGACGAAGAGATCAAAGCCACGCTGGCGCACAGCAAGCCTTACAAGCAGTGGATTGAGAATTTGCGGATCAAGCTTGATGACGTGCCAGCAAAAACCGCTTTGGATTCGCAGCCTGTTCAACATACCCTGCTGGATCGCCAGCAAGCATTTGGCTACACCCAGGAAGACATCAAATTTTTAATGTCTCCTATGGCTTCCAACGGCGAAGAAGCGACTGGCTCTATGGGCAACGACTCGCCGCTGGCGGTGTTGTCAAACAAAAACAAATCGCTGTACAACTACTTCAAGCAGTTGTTTGCGCAGGTCACCAACCCGCCGATTGACCCGATTCGCGAAGCGATTGTGATGTCGCTGGTGTCCTTTGTCGGCCCCAAGCCGAACTTGCTGGACATCAACCAGGTCAACCCGCCGATGCGGCTGGAAGTTTCGCAGCCAGTGCTGAACATGGCTGATATGCAAAAGCTGCGTGACATTGAATCGCACACACAAGGCAAGTTCAAAAGCTACACGCTTGACATCACCTATCCACTGGCGTGGGGCCATGAAGGCGTGGAAGCCAAGCTGGCATCGCTGTGCGCTGAAAGCGTTGACGCGATCAAAACCGGCAAAAATATTTTGATCATCAGCGACCGCGCCATGAACGCAACTCAGGTGGCTATTCCTGCTCTGCTGGCGTTGTCAGCCATTCACCAGCACTTGGTCAAAGAGGGCTTGCGCACCACCGCAGGCCTGGTGGTTGAGACGGGTTCAGCCCGTGAAGTGCACCACTTCGCCGTACTGGCGGGCTACGGCGCAGAAGCTGTTCACCCGTATCTGGCCATGCAAACACTGGCTGAAATGCATGACGGCTTGCCGGGTGACCTCAGCACCGAAAAAGCCATTTACAACTACACCAAGGCCATCGGCAAAGGCCTGTCAAAAATCATGTCCAAAATGGGCGTGTCAACCTACATGAGCTATTGCGGTGCGCAATTGTTTGAAGTGATTGGATTGAACCGCGAGACGATTGCCAAGTTTTTCACCGGCACCGCCAGCCAGGTTGAAGGCATGGGCGTGTTTGAGATTGCTGAAGAAGCGCTGCGCATGCACCGCTCGGCTTTCAGTGATGACCCGGTGCTGGCCAATATGCTGGATGCTGGCGGTGAATACGCCTTTAGGGTGCGCGGTGAAAACCACATGTGGACACCCGATGCCATTGCAAAATTGCAGCACGCCACACGCGCCAACAACTGGAACACCTACAAAGAATACGCCCAGCTCATCAACGACCAAAACCGTCGCCACATGACGCTGCGCGGGCTGTTCGAGTTCAAGATTGATCCCAGCAAGGCCATTCCGATTGATGAGGTCGAGTCGGCTAAGGAAATCGTCAAGCGCTTTGCCACTGGCGCCATGTCGCTGGGCTCTATCAGCACTGAAGCGCACGCCACGCTGGCCGTGGCCATGAACCGCATTGGCGGCAAAAGCAATACCGGTGAAGGCGGTGAGGACCCCAACCGTTACCGTCAGGAACTCAAAGGTATCCCCATAAAACAGGGTGCAACGCTCAAAAGCGTGATTGGTGACAAGGTCGTTGAAGTTGATTTGCCGTTGCAAGACGGTGATTCACTCCGCTCAAAAATAAAGCAGGTCGCATCAGGCCGCTTTGGCGTCACCGCTGAATATCTGGTGTCTGCTGACCAGATTCAAATCAAAATGGCGCAAGGTGCCAAGCCTGGTGAAGGTGGTCAGCTGCCCGGCGGCAAGGTGAGTGAATACATCGGTGCGTTGCGTTATTCAGTCCCCGGCGTAGGGTTGATTTCTCCACCGCCGCACCACGACATTTATTCAATTGAAGATTTGGCGCAGCTGATTCATGATTTGAAAAACGTCAATCCCCGCGCCAGCATCAGCGTGAAGTTGGTGAGTGAAGTCGGCGTGGGTACGATTGCTGCCGGCGTCACCAAAGCCAAGGCTGATCACATTGTGATAGCAGGCCACGACGGCGGTACGGGCGCTTCACCGTGGTCCTCTATCAAGCACGCAGGCAGTCCGTGGGAAATCGGCCTGGCTGAAACGCAACAGACACTGGTGTTGAACCGCTTGCGTGGCCGCATTCGCGTGCAGGCCGATGGCCAGATGAAAACCGGGCGTGACGTCGTCATTGGCGCGCTGCTGGGCGCTGATGAATTTGGCTTTGCCACTGCTCCGTTGGTGGTTGAAGGCTGCATCATGATGCGCAAATGCCACCTGAACACCTGCCCAGTCGGCGTGGCCACACAAGACCCGGTGCTGCGCCAAAAATTCAGCGGCAAGCCCGAGCATGTCGTTAATTATTTCTTCTTTGTGGCAGAAGAAGCGCGCCAGCTGATGGCGCAGCTTGGCGTGCGCACTTTTGACGAATTGATTGGCCGCGCCGACTTGCTCGACACGCAAAAAGGCATTGAGCACTGGAAGGCCAGCGGCCTGGACTTTGCGCGCCTGTTTTATCAGCCGAATGTGCCTGCCGATGTACCGCGCCTGCACACGTCAACACAAGACCATTCGCTTGAAAAAGCACTCGATGTGCGCTTGATCGAAAAGTCAAAAGCTGCGATTGAAAAGGGCGAAAAAGTCCAGTTTATTGAGACCGTTCGCAACGTCAACCGCACGGTCGGCGCGATGTTGTCGGGCGAGCTGACCCGCGTGCGGCCCGAGGGCTTGCCAGACGACACACTGCGCATTCAGCTGGAAGGCACGGGCGGGCAGTCGTTTGGTGCATTCCTGGCCAAAGGCATCACCATGTATTTGATTGGTGACGCCAACGACTACACCGGCAAGGGTTTGAGCGGTGGCCGGATTATTGTGCGGCCCAGCATCGACTTCAGGGGTGAGTCGCATAAAAACACCATTGTTGGCAACACGGTGCTGTACGGCGCGACGACAGGTGAAGCGTTCTTGAGCGGCGTGGCGGGCGAGCGCTTTGCGGTGCGCCTGTCGGGTGCGACCGCAGTCGTTGAAGGCACGGGCGACCACGGTTGTGAATACATGACCGGCGGAACGGTGGCCGTGCTGGGCAAAACCGGGCGCAACTTTGCAGCCGGCATGAGCGGCGGCGTGGCTTATGTGTATGACGAGGACGGCCAGTTTGCGACCCGCTGCAATACGGCTATGGTCAGTATGGACAAAGTGGTGACGACCGCCGAGCAACACACGCACGATAAGTCAGACTGGCACGCCGAGCAGAGCGATGAAGCATTGTTAAAACGCCTGCTGCAAGACCACAACCGCTGGACCGGCAGCAAGCGTGCGCGCGAGTTGCTGGACACCTGGGCTGAGTCGCGCTTGAAGTTTGTGAAGGTCTTCCCGAACGAGTACAAGCGTGCGCTTCTAGAGCGTAAGGACCGCCGCTTGAATGCCGCGACCGAGACAACGCGGGCGCAGGTGGAGACCAACCGTGAAGCGGTGGGTGCAAAATAACTGCTATTAATTTAGGAGCTAATTGCACCCGTATTTATTGGCATAGAGCACTAAAACATACATAAAAAACACCTAAAACAGCCTCAAAAGCTTTTTGAAGAAAATCATTCGTACAGGACAGCATCATGGGAAAAATCACCGGTTTCATGGAATTAGAGCGTTTGGAAGAAGGCTACAAGCCAGTCCCCGAACGCCTGAAAAATTACAAAGAATTTGTTATTGGCCTGGACGACAAACAGGCTAAAGACCAGTCGGCTCGCTGCATGGATTGCGGCACGCCGTTTTGCAGTACCGGTTGCCCGGTCAACAACATCATTCCTGACTTCAACGACATGGTGTTTCGCGCTGACTGGAAAAACGCAATTGCCACGCTTCACAGCACGAATAATTTCCCCGAATTTACCGGAAGGATCTGCCCCGCGCCGTGCGAAGCCGCTTGCGTATTGAACGTGAATGACGATGCGGTCGGTATCAAATCCATTGAGCACGCCATCATTGACCGCGCCTGGGCTGAAGGCTGGGTCACACCGCAATTGCCAAAACACAAAACGGGTAAAAAAGTTGCCGTTGTCGGCAGCGGCCCAGCAGGCATGGCGGCAGCCCAGCAACTGGCGCGTGCGGGTCATGACGTGACGTTGTTTGAAAAAAACGACCGCGTCGGCGGGTTGCTGCGTTACGGCATTCCTGATTTCAAAATGGAGAAAATCCATATTGACCGGCGGGTTGAGCAGATGCAGGCGGAAGGCGTGACCTTCAAATGCGGCGTGATGGTCGGCAACCTGTCCAAAGAAAGCAAGGTCACCAACTGGGCGAAAGAAACCATCACCCCGCAGCAACTGCAAAAAGATTTCGATGCAGTGATATTGACCGGCGGCGCAGAGCAATCGCGTGACCTTCCTGTGCCCGGCCGTGACCTGGACGGTGTGCATTTCGCCATGGAATTTTTACCGTCGCAAAACAAGGTCAACGCGGGTGACGCGGTTAAAGGCCAGCTGCGCGCTGATGGCAAACACGTCATCGTGATTGGTGGCGGCGACACGGGCAGCGACTGCGTGGGGACTAGCAACCGCCACGGCGCAGTCAGCGTGACACAGTTCGAATTGATGCCCCAGCCGCCCGAAGAAGAAAACCGCCCCATGACCTGGCCCTACTGGCCAGCCAAGTTACGCACATCATCAAGCCACCTGGAGGGGTGTGAGCGCGAATTTGCTATTTCAACCAAAGAGTTGATCGGTGAAAAAGGCAAAGTCACCGGCCTGAAAACCGTGCGCGTTGAATGGGTGGGCGGCAAGATGGTGGAAGTCGCCGGGTCTGAGCAAACGCTTAAAGCCGATTTGGTGCTGCTGGCCATGGGTTTTGTATCACCCGTGGCGTCCATTCTTGAATCGTTCGGCATCGACAAAGACAACCGCGGCAACGCCAAAGCCAGCGACGCATTTATTGGTGGCTACGCTACCAACGTTGCCAAAGTGTTTGTTGCGGGTGACATACGGCGCGGCCAGTCGCTGGTGGTGTGGGCGATTCGTGAAGGCCGCCAGGCAGCGCGTTCTGTTGATGAATTCCTGATGGGCTTTAGCGACCTGCCACGGTAGGCGCTGTAGGCATGCTACCAATTTTGTGGCTGTTAACGCACGTATTTAATGAGCTAAAAACTTATTTCTTATTACAGAATCCCCTCTTATTTCCCCGCTGCGCTGACTCGCCAGATGACGTTGCCGACGTCGTCCGCAACCAGCAACCCGCCCTGCTTGTCGAACGCTACACCCACTGGCCTGCCATATGCGTTGCCTTCAGGGCTGGTGAAGCCAGTCAGAACATCAATTTTTTTGCCTGAAGGGCTGCCGCCTGTAAAAGGCACAAAAGTGACTTTGTAGCCACTCAATGGGTTGCGATTCCACGAGCCATGCTCACCGACAAACACGCCGTTGGCCAGCGCAGCCGGCATGGTTTTCGGGTTTGAAAACGCCATGCCCAGCGGCGCAACGTGCGCGCCCAGCGCGTAATCTGGCGACACCGATTTGGCCACCATGTCAGGCCGAGGTGGCTGCACGCGCAAATCGACATTTTTTGGCCCGTAATAGGCATAAGGCCAGCCATAAAAGGCGCCATCTTTTACGCTCGTCAGGTAATCAGGCACCAGGTCGCTGCCGATTTCGTCTCGCTCGTTGACGACCGTCCAAAGTGCGCCACCACTAGGTGCCCAGCCCATGCCGTTCGGGTTACGCAGGCCGGAAGCAAAAATGCGGTGTGCGCCGGTCTTTACATCGACTTCCCAAATGGCGGCGCGCCCTTCTTCAGCCGCCATGCCGCGTTCGCCGACGTTGCTGTTCGAGCCCACCGTGACGTACAGCTTGGTGCCGTCCGGGCTGGCGATCAAATTTTTGGTCCAGTGGTGATTGATCGGCCCGCCGGGCAAATCAACCACCTTTACAGGCGCAGTCGTGATGCTGGTCGCGTCTGGCTGGTACGCAAACTTGACGACCGAATCGGCGTTAGCAACATAAAAGTCGTTGCCGATCAGCGCCATGCCGAAAGGCGACATGAGATTTTCCAGAAACACGGTGCGCACTTCGGCTTTGCCATCGCCGTCCCGGTCGCGCAACAAGGTGATGCGATTGGCAGACGGAGCCTTGGCACCCGCGCGGCCCATCACCATGTTCATGACTGTGCCCTTGATGCTTTTTTCCGAGTCAGGCTTGGGTGGCGCGTTCGACTCTGCTACCAGCACATCGCCGTTGGGCAGCACATAAACCCAGCGCGGGTGATCAAGTCCGGTGGCGAATGGCATGACAGTCAAACCAGCCATGGCGGTCGGCATAGCGCCTTGCGGCCAGCCTTTGGCAGGCGCAATTTTGACGGTGGGAATCAAACGGTTGACAGGCTGAGGCAACGTCGGGTTGGCGCCCGTGTCCTCGGAAGACAACAGCGTCGCCCTGTCGCCGCACGCCGCAAGGCCCATGAGTGCCCCAGACAGGATGGCGAATGGCAGCAGGCGTTTGACTGAAATGGGATGGACGAACATGTTGCGCATGATGTAAACCTTTGAGTGGCCAGTTTGGAAAATACCGCTCACCGTAATGTTGGACCGTCAGTATCAATCCGATGGGCGAAGCATCTTGTCAGCGTCATTCAGGTGCATCTGTCAGGCATCAGCGGACACGGTCGATGAGTACCAGATGGGTTTTAGCAATTTGCAAAGATAATTTTGGATGAGTTAGATTGCTATAAAAACAGGAGCTGCTTACGCCCGTGTTTATTGAGTTGTAGGCCTAATTTACAGGTAATTTTGACAAAAAAAGGCTCTAAAGCATGGTTTTTGCGCCTTTTTTGCATTCAAAGCGACTTATCGGCATGTGTCTATCCCTTTATGATCACTGTTTACCGCCGTAATTTTCGCACTCCCCACGTTTTTTATTTTCAATGCCGCAGCCAGATTCCACAGCCTTGGTTGAATTCAAGGACGTTACCTTTTCTTACCCAGGTACCAGTGACGCCAGCAGTGATCGCGTCGTTCTGGACAAGGTCACGCTGTCCGTGCCGCGCGGCAAGGTCACGGCGCTCATGGGTGCATCGGGCGGCGGTAAAACCACCGTGTTGCGCCTGATTGGCGGGCAGCAAAAAGCCAATGCTGGGCAGGTGCTGTTTGACGGCAAAAACGTCACTGGCCTCAATCAAAAAGATCTTTACGCCGCGCGTCGCCGGATGGGCATGCTGTTTCAGTTTGGTGCGCTGTTCACTGACCTGAGCGTGTTTGACAACGTCGCCTTTCCGCTGCGCGAACACACTGATTTAAGCGCTGATCTGATCCGCGACATTGTGTTGATGAAGCTCAACGCGGTGGGTTTGCGCGGCGCACGTGATTTGATGCCGAGTGAAATTTCAGGCGGCATGGCACGCCGCGTGGCGCTAGCTCGGGCCATCGTGCTGGACCCGGAACTCATCATGTACGACGAGCCGTTTGCCGGGCTGGATCCGATCTCACTCGGCACAGCTGCGCAACTGATTCGCCAGCTCAATGACACACTGGGCATCACGTCCATCGTCGTCTCGCATGACCTGGAAGAAACCTTTCGCATTGCCGACAAGGTGATCATTTTGGCCAACGGCGGCATTGCCGCCCAAGGCACGCCCGACGAAGTGCGCCACTCGACGGACCCGCTGGTCCACCAGTTTGTCAATGCGCTCGCCGAAGGGCCGGTCAAGTTTCACTACCCTGGCCCGGATGTGACAACAGATTTCGGCCCGACTGCTTCAAATTCAAAGGGTCAGCGTTCATGAGCCAGACCAAGTTAAACATCGCCTCAAATCTGGGCTTGGCCGTGCGTGAGCAGCTCAGCCACTTGGGGCACGCCGCCCGCATGTTCATTCGCCTTTTGGTCATGATGGGTCCGGCGCTCAAGCGCTTTGGCCTGGTGCGCGACCAGATTTTCTTTTTGGGCAATTATTCGCTGGCCATCATTTCGGTGTCGGGTCTGTTTGTCGGCTTTGTGCTTGGCTTGCAGGGTTACTACACCTTGCAGCGCTTTGGCGCGGCAGACACGCTGGGGCTGCTGGTCACATTGAGTTTGGTGCGTGAATTGGGCCCGGTCGTCACCGCACTGCTGTTTGCCGGGCGGGCTGGCACGGCATTGACGGCTGAAATCGGCTTGATGAAAGCGGGCGAGCAACTGTCGGCCATGGAGATGATGGCAGTTGACCCGGTTCAGCGCATTTTGGCGCCACGCTTTTTAGGCGGCATCATTGCCATGCCGTTGCTGGCGGCGGTGTTCAGCGCCGTCGGCGTGATGGGCGGCTGGTTTGTGGGCGTGGTCATGATTGGCGTCGATGCAGGCTCGTTCTGGAGTCAGATGCAGTCGGGCGTGGACGTCTGGCGCGACGTGGGCAACGGCATCATCAAAAGTTTTGTTTTTGGAATTACGGTGACGTTTGTGGCGCTGTACCAGGGTTTTGAGGCACAGCCCACACCCGAGGGTGTGTCGCGCGCGACCACCCGTACTGTCGTGGTGGCATCACTTGGCGTACTGGGGCTGGACTTTTTGCTGACCACCTTGATGTTCAGCATTTAATGCTCAGCCATGCCAAAATACAGGCAATAGCTTAGGGTTTGAAAGTAAAAAATAATGCAACGTTCAAAAAATGACTTGTGGGTTGGCCTGTTTGTGCTGATAGGCGCAGCCGCCATATTGTTTCTGGCGCTCAAGTCAGCCAATCTGCTGAGCCTGAACTTTGACACCTCCTACAAAGTCACTGCCAAGTTTGACAACATCGGTGGCCTGAAGCCTCGTGCAGCCGTTAAAAGCGCAGGTGTGGTGATTGGCAGGGTTGAAAACATCAGTTTTGATGACAAGTCCTATCAGGCCAGTGTTCATCTGGCGATGGAAAGCAAGTATGTTTTCCCCAAGGACTCGTCGCTAAAAATCCTCACCAGCGGCCTGCTGGGCGAGCAATACATCGGCATTGAAGCGGGTGCCAGCGAAAAAAACATGGCGGCGGGCGATGTGATCAAGCAAACCCAATCGGCGGTGGTGCTTGAAAATCTGATCAGCCAGTTTTTATTCAGCAAAGCTGCCGACAGCAGCGCACCGGCAGCAGGGAGCACCGATAAAAAATGAACACGTTTAATTCAATCAAGAAAAGCGTGGGCATGATGGCTATTGGTATGGCCATGGTCTTGATGCAAGGTTGCGCAACCGGGCCCAATGCCAATCCATCAGACCCTATTGAGCCGCTAAATCGGGCCGTTTTTAATTTCAACGACGGGGTTGACCGCGCCATTTTGCAACCCGTAGCGTCTGCCTACGATCAGGTCACACCCTCTCCGGTCAAGACAGGCGTGCGAAATTTTTTCGGCAACATTGCTGATGTCTGGTCTGTGGTCAACAATTTGCTTCAGTTCAAGCTCAAGGAATCCCTGGAAACCTTCATGCGGGTGAGTGTCAATTCGACCTTTGGTTTTGGTGGTGTACTCGACATTGGCACCGAAATGCGTTTGTCCAAAAACAGGCAGGATTTTGGGCAAACCCTCGGGGTCTGGGGTTTTGACACTGGCCCGTATGTCGTGTTGCCGCTGTTTGGACCGTCATCTGTACGCGACACTATTGGCCGGGTGGTTGATGGTAGCGCTGATTTGGTTAACAACTCCCGCAACGTGCCCACGCGCAATTCGCTGGCGGCGCTTCGCGTCGTTGACAAGCGCGCTGAACTGCTGGGCGCGACCAATATTCTCGACCAGGCGGCGCTGGACAAATACAGTTTTACCCGTGACCTGTACCTGCAACGCAGGGCCAGCGTTATTGACAAAGACACCGCAATTAAAGAAGAGCGCTTTGACTTGCCCGCACCAACTGCCAAATAAATCACACCTTTGCTGTATACCCTACATGCCTTGCCGCGTTAAGGATAAGTCCAGTTACTTTTTGAAAGCCAACCATGCTACGTAGAAATTTTGCACAACTTGCCGCTGTTCTGGTCAGCTCAGTCATGCTGACAATGCCTGCTGCCTATGCACAGGACGAAGCGCCTGATGCCTTGGTTAAACGCCTGTCTACCGACGTACTGGACAAAATCAAGGCTGATAAAACCGTGCAGGGGGGTGACATGACCAGGATGATGGCACTGGTTGACAGCCAGGTCATGCCAAACGTCAACTTCACCCGCATGACAGCATCGGCCGTAGGCCGCAGCTGGCGTCAGGCCACGCCTGAACAGCAAAAAAAGCTGCAAGACGAATTCAAATCTCTTTTGATCCGTACCTATTCAGGTGCGCTGTCGCAAGTCAAAGACCAGACGATTAACGTCAAAACATTGCGTGCAACAGCTGGCGATACTGAAGTCGTGGTGCGCACTGAGGTGCTGGGTCGCGGCGACCCGATTCAGCTTGACTACCGCCTCGAAAAAGTGGGGACTACCTGGAAGATTTATGACCTTAATGTGCTGGGAGTCTGGCTGGTTGAAACTTATCGCAACCAGTTTGCCCAGGAAATCAACGCCAAGGGCATTGATGGCCTGATTGCATCGCTGTCAGAGCGCAACAAAACCAACAGCGCCAAAAAGTCCTGAGAGCCTGACTGTGCTTACTTTGCCCGCCGTAGTCACCCACGCCCAGGCGCTTGACACTGCGCGCGTTTTGAAAGCGAAGGTGACCTCTGATGCCGTGGACGTGGTGCTTGACGCCAGTGCTTTGATGCAGTTTGATTCATCTGCCCTCGCCGTCATGTTGGCGTGCAGGCGTGATGCCATAGCTGCTGGTAAAACCTTTGTGGTTTTCGGGTTGCCAGCCAGGCTGAGCCAACTGGCGGGTTTATACGGCGTGGCTGAATTGATCCCAGTAGCGGTTTAGAGCAGTTTTTAAACCGACCTTGATCAGGCCATGTCTGCCAACGCGTCGGAGTAGCCGCCTGAACCCGTAAAATAGCTGGTTCATGCCAGCTATATCTTTCCAATCAGTTTCCAAAACCTATCCTACCAAACGTGGTCAAGCAGGCGCAGCAAACAGTGACATAAGAGCGCTGGATGATGTCAGTTTTGATATCCAGCAAGGCGAGTTTTTCGGCCTGCTCGGGCCAAACGGGGCAGGTAAAACATCTCTCATCAGCATTTTGGCCGGTCTGTCGCGCGCCAGCAGTGGCAGCGTGATGGTGCATGGCAAAAATGTGCTGACCGACTATGCCATTACCCGCCGCACTTTGGGTGTGGTGCCGCAAGAGCTGGTGTTCGACCCTTTTTTCAGTGTGCGTGAAGCGCTGCGCATTCAGTCAGGTTACTTCGGCATTAAAAACAACGATGCATGGATTGACGAGCTGCTGGTCAGCCTGGGCCTGGCAGACAAGGCAAACGCCAACATGAGGCAGCTTTCAGGCGGCATGAAGCGCCGCGTGCTGGTGGCGCAGGCACTTGTGCACAAACCGCAAGTTATCGTGCTGGACGAACCCACCGCTGGCGTTGATGTGGAACTTCGCCAAACGCTGTGGCAGTTCATCGCCAAGCTCAACAAGCAGGGCAGCACAGTACTGCTGACAACACACTACCTTGAAGAAGCCGAGGCGCTTTGCAGCCGGATTGCCATGCTCAAGCAGGGCAAAGTGGTGGCGCTGGCGCAAACGTCCGAATTGCTCAAGGCCGCATCGTCAAATGTGCTGCGCTTCAAGATTGACAGCGAACTGCCTAAGGCACTGGCTGAAAAGGCACGCATCACGGGTCGCATCGTGCAGTTCCCCGCGCACAATGCGAATGAGATTGAACAGTACCTCGCGGCAATTCGCCAAGCCGGTCTAGTGGCTGAGGATGTTGAGATTCGCAAGGCTGATCTGGAAGATGTGTTTCTGGATGTCATGTCTGACAAGTCAGGAACAGCTGAGGTGAAAGCATGAATGGGATGCAAACACTCCTCTACAAAGAAACTTTGCGCTTCTGGAAAGTCGGTTTTCAAACCGTAGGCGCACCTGTGCTGACGGCCGTCATGTACATGCTGATTTTTGGCCACGTGCTCGACGGACAGGTCAAGGTTTACGGCACGGTCAATTACGCCGCATTTCTGGTCCCCGGTTTGGTGATGATGAGCGTGCTGCAAAACGCCTTTGCAAACAGCTCGTCGTCGCTTATTCAAAGCAAAATCATGGGCAGCCTGGTGTTTGTACTGCTCACACCGCTGTCGCACTGGCACTGGTTTTTTGCCTACGTTGGTGCGTCGGTAGCGCGCGGTTTGCTGGTCGGCGCGGGCGTATTTGTGGTTACGGTGTATTTTGGTCGACCTGACTTTGCCTACCCGTTGTGGATTGTTCTGTTTGCCGTGCTGGGCGCGGCTATGCTGGGTGCGCTGGGTGTGATTGCTGGCTTGTGGTCAGACAAGTTTGACCAGATGGCGGCCTTTCAAAACTTTGTCATCATGCCGATGACGTTTTTAAGTGGCGTGTTTTATTCCATTCATTCGCTACCGCCGTTTTGGCAAACTGTCAGTCACCTGAATCCGTTTTTCTACATGATTGATGGCTTCAGATATGGGTTTTTTGGCGTGAGTGATGTCTCGCCATGGCTCAGCTTGGGCATCGTCTCGACGGCGCTCATCGCCGTCAGCGCGATTGCCGTCAATATGCTGCGCACCGGCTACAAAATCAGAAGTTAAATGATGCCCCCACGTTCATTCACTTCGTGTAATTCTCTGCCCCCCGAGGGGACGCTGCGCCTGCGGCCTGGAGAAACCAGATCCGCGGCCCCTGCTTGAAAAACATGACCTCTAGTTTCCTATTGATAACACTATGACCAGCGAAGAACTCCAATCCATCATCTCCACCGGCTTGCCGTGCGAGCATATCGAGCTGTCAGGCGACGGCCAGCACTGGTACGCGACGATTGTGTCCAGCAGTTTTGAAGGCCTGCGCCTGATTCAACGACACAAGCAAGTCTACGCCACGCTGGGCGGCCGCATTCACACCAACGAGGTGCATGCGCTGTCCATGAAAACCTTCACGCCCACTGAATGGGCAAGCAACTCTTCGAACTAATTTTTTAACCAAATCATGGACAAGTTACTCATCAAAGGCGGCAAAACGCTGAACGGCACTGTCACTATTTCAGGCGCTAAAAATGCGGCACTGCCAGAGCTGTGCGCCGCGCTGTTGACGGCTGACACAGTGACCTTGGAAAACGTACCCGGTTTGCAAGACGTGTCGACCATGCTGAAGCTCATCCGGAATATGGGCGTTGTCGCGGAGCGCAACAAAGACGTGCCAAGCACCGTCACCATCAATGCAGGTAGTCTGACGTCGCCTGAAGCGCCGTACGAACTGGTCAAAACCATGCGCGCGTCGGTGCTGGCGCTTGGCCCACTGCTGGCGCGTTTTGGTGAGGCCACCGTCTCATTGCCCGGTGGCTGCGCCATTGGCTCGCGCCCCGTAGACCAGCACATCAAGGGTCTGCAAGCGATGGGTGCTGAGATTGTGGTCGAGCACGGTTACATGATTGCCAAGCTACCCAAGGGTAGGACGCGCTTGAAAGGTTGCAGCATTACCACCGACATGGTGACAGTCACGGGCACGGAAAACTTTTTGATGGCGGCCACGCTGGCTGAAGGCGAAACGATTTTGGAAAATGCAGCGCAAGAACCCGAGATTGGCGACCTGGCTGAAATGCTCATCAAGATGGGCGCAAAAATTGAAGGCCACGGCACACGGCGTATCCGCATTCAGGGTGTTGAACGTTTGCATGGCTGCACCCACCAGGTGGTGGCTGACAGGATCGAAACTGGCACGTTCCTGTGCGCAGTCGCTGCGACGGGTGGCGACGTAACACTGCTTCACGCTAGAGCCGACCATCAAGACGCGCTGGTTGATAAGCTGCGTGAAGCAGGCGCAACGGTCACTGCGGTTGAGGGCGGTATGCGTATCGCCTCTACTGGCCGACTGAAAGCCCAGTCATTTCGCACCACCGAGTACCCCGGTTTCGCAACCGACATGCAGGCCCAGTTCATGGCGCTTAATGCGGTGTCGCATGGCGCAGCAACGGTCACAGAAACGATTTTTGAAAACCGTTTCATGCACGTCAATGAAATGGTGCGCTTGGGCGCCAAAATTCAAATTGAAGGCAAAGTCGCGATCATGGAAGGTGTTGAGAAATTGTCTGGGGCGACAGTCATGGCGACCGATTTGCGTGCGTCGGCCAGTTTGGTGATTGCCGGGTTGGTGGCCAATGGTGAGACACTGATTGAACGCATATATCACCTGGACCGCGGTTACGACCAGATGGAAGCGAAACTGCGCGGCATAGGTGCTGATATCGAAAGAGTTAAGTCATGATCACCATCGAAAAACAGGAGTCGCAATCGTGATCACCATCGAAAAACAGGAGGCGCAATCGTGATCACGATCGCTTTGTCCAAAGGGCGAATTTTTGACGACATCTTGCCGCTGCTTAAAAGCGCAGGCATCGAAGTGCTGGACGACCCCGAAAAATCGCGCAAATTGATTTTGGACACCAACCAGCCTGACGTGCGTGTATTGCTGGTGCGCTCCACCGACGTGCCCACTTACGTACAGTACGGCGGTGCAGACATGGGTGTGGTCGGCAAAGACACGCTGCTTGAATCTGGAACACAGGGCCTGTACCAACCGTTAGATTTGCAAATCGCCAAATGCCGCATCAGCGTGGCCGTGCGCGAGGGTTTTGACTATGCGGCTGCGATGAAGCAAGGCTCACGCATGACGGTCGCCACCAAATATGTCGCGATTGCGCGAGACTTTTTCGCGTCCAAAGGCGTACACGTTGACTTGATCAAACTTTACGGCAGCATGGAGCTGGCGCCGCTGACGGGCCTGGCCGACGCGATTGTGGACTTGGTCTCGACAGGTAACACCCTCAAAGCCAACCACCTGATAGAAGTCGAACGCATCATGGACATCAGCTCGCACCTGGTGGTGAACCAGACCGCGCTCAAGCTCAAGCAGGCGCCGATTCGCGCCATCATTGACGCTTTTGCGTCCGCCATTGCCCAACCCGCAACTTGAAAAACGCTATGAAATTACGTTTTTGGAAATCGGCACCGACGCTGACCACGTTCACTTTTTTGTGCAGTCAGTTCCAATGTATAGTCCGAAACAATTGGTGCAAATCATCAAAAGTTTGACGGCACGAGAAATTTTCAAGAGTTGCCCGGAAGTGAAAAAGCACTTATGGGGCGGTAAATTCTGGACTGACGGTTATTTTGTCAGCACAGTCGGCGCACACGCCAACGAACAAATGATCAAAAACTATGTCCAACTTCAAGGCAAGATGGAAGAAAACGGTCAACTGCGCCTGTTTTAATACCCCGTCAGCTTGCTGCGGGGTTAGTCCGAAAATAACGAATTTTCAAAATTTATTTGACCGCTCGAAGAATTC
>ENA-OFCF01000551-OFCF01000551.1-metagenomes-genome-assembly--contig:-NODE-551-length-16303-cov-3.216334_pt1 | contig 16303 bp, 15 predicted proteins | sample MGYA00153387_OFCF01 | MGnify analysis MGYA00153387
TGCTGGTATAAAATCCGGTATGAACCGGCCCACTTTTTAATCTGCTTTGTTATGTCGATCTTCAGGCTGCGTCTTCCAATGGGCAAGCTGCAGTTGCCGGATCTGGATGGGTTTATGGAGGAGCCGATGCTGCCGGCGGCGGAGAGTGAGCCGCATCCCCTGACCGGGAAGGAATGGGATGCGATGGTGAAGGCGGCCGGGAAGCTGGCGGACCGGGAGCTGGCGCTGGTGAATCAGCTGCTGCGGGTGACGGGGCTGCGCAGCGCGGAGCTGGTGTCGCTGCATGAGAGCTGGCTGGTGGAGGAGGGGAAGGGCGTGGGTGATCGAGATCCGGGACCGGAAGGAGAAGCTAGCGGAGCCGGAAGCGGGGGAGAAAGAAGGCAAGGTGCTGGTGCCGGAGTTTTGAAAGATGTAGATTTAATGATTCGCCTTACAAAAGCGGTAATTAGAAGCACTAATTTGCCCGTTACCGTAAAAACGCGTTTGGGTTGGGACGATGATTCTATCAACATTGATGAGGTTGCAGAAAGATTGCAAGACATTGGTGTTCAGGCACTTTCGATTCATGCACGCACCAGAGCACAGATGTATAAAGGGCATTCTGACTGGTCGCACATTGCAAGAGTCAAAAACAACCCTAGAATCAAAATGCCAATTTTTGGAAATGGCGATATGGATTCTCCTGAAAAAGCACTCGAATACAAAAATCGATATGGCATCGACGGCATCATGATTGGCCGAGCCGCAATTGGCTATCCCTGGATTTTTAATGAGCTGAAGCATTTTTTGAAAACTGGTACACATTTGCCAAAACCAACGCTTGAAAATCGAGTTGAAGCTGCCAGAAATCATTTGCAATGGGCAATGGACTGGAAGGGTGAACATCTGGGAATTTTGGAAACCAGAAGGCATTATACCAACTATTTTAAAGGTTTGCCGAACTTTAAAGAATACCGAACAAAAATGGTTTCTAGCGACAATCCTGAAATAATATTTGAAGTTTTTGATGAGGTTTTAGCCCAATTTGGCGGATTTGAATTGGTTTAAGGGTTTTATAAATTCTCAAAAAAAACACTAAACTTTTCTGCATATTCTTTAATAATGTTTTTATCAAAATAGGGTTCCTGATCTAGTCTGCCAACGCATTTTAAATTGGTTTTATTCAAAATTATGCTTTCGGTTGCTTTATTTTCTGAACCAGAAAAAAGGATTCCAACAATGTTTATTTTTCTGTTTTTCAGTGCCTCAACTGTCAATAAAGTGTGATTAATGCTTCCAAGATAATGTCTGGAAACTACCACTACGTTATAATCATTTTGAATTAAATCGATCACACAATCCGATTCGTTTAACGGAACAAAAACTCCTCCAGCACCTTCAATAACGAGATGGTTATTGGTTTTTGGTTCCACAATTTTTTTTAAATCAATTGTGATTCCGTCAATTTCGGCGGCAAAATGGGGACTTGCTGGCGTTTTGAGCTTATAGCTGTTTTGGTGTATTTTTGTTTTGGAATTTGAAATCAAGTCGCCTACTCTTTTGCTGTCAGAATTGTCTAAATCGCCAGCCTGAATGGGTTTCCAATAATCGGCATTTAGAGCTTCAACAATAATCGCCGATGCGACAGTTTTGCCAACATCTGTAGAAATTCCGGTAACAAATATTTTCATTTCTATGGTTTTATAAATGTTATAAAAAACAAAACCCCTAAAATTTTTAAGGGTCTTCAATTTTTTTTCAACAGTAAGATGGGATTCAATCTATCTCTTTTAAATAATTTTTTCTAAAAATTTAAAATCTAATTTTAGCAAAGTCAAAAAGATTCGAACCACGTCTTTAATTAATTTTTTCTAAAAATTTAAAATCTAATTTTAGCAAAGTCAAAAGGATTCGAACCTTGTCTTTAATTAATTTTTTCTAAAAATTTAAAATCTAATTTTAGCAGAGAGAAAGGGATTCGAACCCTCGATATGTTGCCATATACACGCTTTCCAAGCGTGCGCCTTCAGCCACTCGGCCACCTCTCTAAATTGGAATGCAAATAACTCAAAAAAAAATCAGTTACCGAAATTTAATTCCATTTTTATGACATTTCTCCTCGAATAGAAGTTTCAAAATTGGTTTTAAAACAATTGGGGGCAACTTTCTGTCCCAACATATACATTAATTTGGCAACTGCAGCTTCAGTAGTAATGTCTTTTCCAGAAATTACTCCAATGTTTTTGAGGGTTGTACTGGTTTCATATTGCCCCATATTGACGCTTCCGCCAGAACATTGTGTGACGTTAACAACATGCAAACCATTTTTAATTGCGGTTTCCAACAATGTTAAAAACCACTTTGCAGTTGGTGCATTTCCGGCTCCGTAGGTTTCCAGAACTACACCTTTAAGATCTGGAATATTAAAAATTGAAGCGACCACCACTTCGTTAATGCCCGGAAACATTTTTAATACAACAATATTATCGTCAAGGTTTTTGTGAACTAAAAGTTTTTTGGTGCCCGTTTTTTTGAGTAAGAAACTTGAAATCAGGTTTAAATGCACACCAGATTCGCCAATTGCCGGATAGTTTGGCGACGTAAAAGCCTTGAAATGTTCGGCATTTATTTTTGTAGTTCGGTTGCCCCGGTACAATTTATACTCAAAATAAAGGCAAACTTCGGCAATTGCGGCTTTACCTTTTTCTTGTAATGATGCGATTTGAATGGCAGTTATCAAATTTTCTTTTGCATCGGTTCTTAAATCTCCTATCGGAAGTTGCGACCCTGTAAAAACTACTGGTTTGGCAAGATTTTCTAACATAAAACTCAGTGCCGACGCAGAATAGGACATGGTATCTGAACCATGAAGTACCACAAATCCGTTAAATTTTGAATAATTTTCTTCAATAATTGAAGCGATTGCAACCCATTGGCTGGGGTTCATATTCGAGGAATCTATGGGGTTTTCAAACGAAATTGTTTCAATTTCGCAATCCAATTGCTTGAGTTCTGGAATTTTTTGCAACAATTTTTTGAAATTAAACGCTTTTAAGGCTCCAGTTTCAAAATCTTTCATCATTCCGATGGTGCCACCAGTATATATTAGTAGGATTTTTGATTTTGCAAGCATTATGAATTTTTGCGTTTGTTTAAAACCGGATTAGCATACATATTTAAAAAACTTTCAAATTCAAAGGCATTTTCGCCGTCAATTTTCATTCCTAATCTTCGTTTGAACAATGATTTTTCATATTCTGTATAGTGCTTAGAATTGTCATTGTTATTGTTTAATAAATCTAATGCGATATAATTTGTGGGCCACAGTTTATAATTTTTTAAAATAGCATGGTCAATAACTTGAGCCAAAGCATGAATTTGTTTGTTCGGGTTGTCAATTTCGGATGCAATTTTATCAATTTCGGTTTCTAAAATGTCTCCTGCATGAATGTGAACGTGTTTTTTTTGTCCCATAATACCACTCAGCAAAGTCATGAAATCTTCATTTTTTTCTTTAATATAAATTTCATTGTTCGCTTCGGCGGTCAACTGTGGCATTTTTAATGCATCTGTCGGATCGTACTCATAGGAAATCGTTACAGGAACAATTTTTATGGCTTTAAAATAATCTATAATCGTGGCTTTGTTCGAGCCCATCGAAAGCATTTTTAAAACTCCTGGATGTGTTGCATCGTTGCCATCTTTAGTTCTGCCTTCTCGTTGTGCAATCCAGACCGAGCGTGTGTCTTCGAGCAAACACTGACAGATGTATTCCGACATTAATTTTGAACTTTGCAACATTTCTCGAGGAGTTAAACCTCTTTGAACCAAAAAGTTACGGTTTAATTTAGCCAAGATGTCCAAAAACATTTTTTTTACTAAATTATCGCCAATTGCAGATGCTGTTAAAAGTAATCCGTTTTCAAAAAGCGTCAGATTCAAAAAAGAAGTGTCCAAAATGATGTCACGATGATTGGAAATAAACATATAAGAAGTCTTTTTGTCCAATTTATCGAATCCTGATGTGGACAGTCCGTCTGATGTTCTTTTTATGACCTGCTTTACAGATTCAAAAATAATTTGACCTTGAAAATCTTGAATTGTGTGCAGTTTTTTCAGGTGTTCCTTCCAATCGGATTCATCAACATTTGGAAACGTAAAATTCATCAAAGCCTTCATCATCGGGTGATTAGAAAGTTTTTGAAGTGCAGCATTTACTTCATTATCATAATAAGGCCGAATGGCATCAAATTTTTGCATTATTTAATTTTAGTTTAAACAAATTAACAAATTTTATTTCATTTAAATAAGTTAGATTGACTTTAAATTCCAAAAATTATTTTAGAATTTTTTGTGGTCTGACAGATAATTTCTTCATCAGTAATTTTATAAATATTTGCTAATTTGCTGATAATATGAATAATATAACTGCTTTCGTTTCTTTTTCCTCGAAAAGGAATTGGTGCCAAATAAGGAGAATCAGTTTCGATTACGATATTTTTAAGATCAATACGAGACAAGAACTGATCGATTTTTCCATTTTTAAAAGTCACCACACCCCCAATTCCGAGCATCATATTATAGGAAATTGCTTTAAGCGCCTGTTCATAGGTTCCGGAAAAGCAATGAAAAATACCAAATAAATCTGCGGATTTTTCCTCTTCCAATATTTCAAAAATTTCGTCAAATGCTTCTCTACAATGAATTACGATTGGAAGTTTGTACTTTTTTGCCAATTGAATTTGGTGTTTAAAAGCTACTTGTTGTTGTTGCAGATAAGTTTTGTCCCAATATAAATCAATTCCGATTTCGCCAATGCCAAAAAATTTTCGCTTTGACAATTCATTTTCAACATGTTGCAATTCGGCTTCAAAATTTTCTTTTACATATGTTGGATGTAATCCCATCATCAAAAAAATATTTTCAGGAAATAAGGCTTCCAGATCATACATGGATTTTGTGCTTTCAGAATCTATTGACGGAATAAAAAAACGAGTAACCCCTTTGGCAATAGCCCGTTCTATTGTTTCATATCTATCAAAATCAAATTCCTGAGCATATAAATGGGTGTGCGTATCGGTAATTGTCATTTTAAATCAACTTTATTGTACAAAGTTAATAAGTTGAATTTGAAATAAAATGTATATTTGAAATAAATTTATAATTAATGAACAGTTCTGACGATTGGTTTAAAAAAGAACATTACAAAGCAATAAAATTTACAATTTCAAAAACCAAACATTTGCTGGTAAAGGCAAAAATAAATGGTGTTAAAGGAATTTTTATTCTTGATACTGGCGCCTCTACTAGTTGTGTTGATTTTAAATTAAGTAGCAAATTTCATCTGAAAACTTTAAAATCTAAAATAAAAGCTTCCGGAGCAGGAGGAACGGGAATGCAAACTCAAATTTCAAAAAACAATACTTTTCAAATTGGGAAATGGAACTTATTGGATTTTGACATTGTCATTTTCGATATGTCGCACGTTAATGAAGCTTTAACTGAACACAAATCAAATGAGGTTGATGGAATAATAGGAGCCGATATTTTGATTAAAGGAAGTGCCATCATTGACTACAAAACGCATTTTTTTTATCTTTCGTAATCAATTATTGTTTCAGGCTTAAACCGAAATTTAAAAAATTGTTTAACACTCCAAATCTATTATTTTCTTGTCAAACCCAATGGATTTATAAAATAATTCGCAGTAACAAAATTGTTTTCTGAATTAAATTTTTTTACAAAAAATCTTTGTTAAGTATGACTTTACATGCGTTTTTTAACAAAATTTAGACCGTAAATATCAGGTGAAATAATTTTTAAAGTTAGAATTTACTGAAATAAAAAATCTTTATAAAAAAATCCCGACAAAAATCGGGATTAAATTTTTTATTTTTTAACTGATTGCTAATAAAAAGCAGATCTGTTGTCTTCTATTTTAGCAGCAGTTTTTAATGCTCCGATAACACGACCAGAGGCTCCAGCATTTTGTTGGTTTAGTTTCGTTACATAATCAGTATAAACAGGCAGTGTTGGTGCTTTAACAACGTTTTTCGCCTGAATTACATATACCCCGGAGTTTCCTTCAATTGGAGCAGATAATTTTGATCCAGAAACAAACGCCGCAGCAACGACTTTTTGTTCTTGTCCTACACCAGACAACATTGCGTTTTCAAGGGTTATATCGCTTCCAGTTTGAACGGTAGTGGCGTTAGCCTTTGCAATGGACTCAAGAGAATTTCCCTTCATCTTGGCGGTTAACAAAGCTGCTTTTTTCTTGTTTTTCAAAATGTTTTCAACCATTGGTCTGGCTTCTAAAGCAGTCATCAGCCCTTCCGGATTTTTAGACTTTAATTTTACGATAACATTTCCAACATTAACAACTTCAAATCTTTTAACGTCTCCAATACTGGTTTTTTTATCAAAAGCCCATTTCACTATTTGTCTTTGATTTGCAATTCCACCAACAGTATCGTCCATGGCTTTAACTTTTACTGCAGGGTTTACGGTTAGCTTTGCAGCTTTTGCAACGGCCGCAAAATCTTTGTCTGATGCCTCCATTTCAAATTTGGTTGCCTTTGTAAATATATTGTTTGATGTGGTTTCTGACGGGGCAATTTTTCTTGAAATAGTTGCTAACTGAACTGCATCTTGCTTGTCGGTTACATTAATTATATGATAACCAAATTCGGTTTCAACCAAACCAATTTTTCCGATGGCATTACCAAAGACAAAATCGTTAAATTTTGGTGTCATTTGCCCTTTAGAGAAATACCCTAAATCGCCACCTTGTTGCTTTGAAGAATCGTCCGAATTCTGAAAAGCCGACATCAAAAAGGAACCGGGATTTGCAGTAACCTGAGCCAGAATTTCATTTGCTTTTGCCGCTGCTTCTTCCTTGGTTCTTTTAACTTCCGGATTGGCCCTCATCGCGCCTTTGTAGGATAAAAGAATATGACTTGCTTTTGCTGTTGCACCAGCTTGTCTGCCTAAAGATTTACTTACAGAATAATAGCCATTGGCCAGATAAGGACCATAAATTGATCCTGTTGCCAAATTAAATAAGCTTTCTGCATGTTCTGCGGGCAGGTCTTTTTTGGCTTTAAAAATAGAATCAAAAGGGACATCGGAATTTGAATTTACATATTCCGCGTTGTTTGCTGCAGTTCTAAAACTTGGTAAAGTATCGTTTTTACCTGTAGTCTGATTGTAAATTATGCTTCCGGTTAAAGCAGCGTTGATTGCACTTTTCACTTCTGCTTCGTCTTCTTCTGACGGTTTATCTTCGAGTGTTACGTATTCGACTTCTCGATTTTCATCAGATTTGTACTTTTTTTCATCCTTTTTAATAAATGATATAATTTCTTCATCAGAAATTTTGACCTCGCTGTCTTTAATGGTGGAATATAAAACCCCGACATAGCTAAAATTAACTTTGCTGGTTTCCATTTCATATTTCAGTTTAGCCTCTGAAGTTGTAGTAAAAACACCTGCTTTTATCAAAACATTATATACTTGAAATTTTGCGTTTAGCGTTGCATCTTTTTCACGATCTTTCAACAGTTGCATTGACTCTGGATTTGATTTAAAAAAGGTTCTAAATTTATCAATATCAAATTGTTTAGCTTCGTTTTGAAACTGTGGATTTTGTCCAATATCCTGGCTTTGTTTTAAAACTTCAATAATTTGCTTTTCACCAACATTTATACCTATTTTTTCAAATTCGGCGGTTAATAATGCGATTGAAACTTCTTGATCCCATACCGTATTTACGGCTTGTATACCGCTCGTTCCCTGACCGCTTTTTTCTACATTAGCCACTTTAACTCTAAAATCTTCAAATAAAATATCGGTTCCGTTAACGTTTCCTACATTTGATGATGAATTACTAAAAAGATTGCTTTGCACTAAATCTCCGATGATAAATGCGAATAGACAAAAACCGATTACAAGAATTGCTAAAAGAGATCGTTGTCTTATTTTTGATAAAATTGCCATTGTTATTATTGTTAAATTTTAATTTAGTGTGCGAAAATACAATTATCTATTTAATTATTGCAGTTGTGCCTGAAATTTTTACAATTAAAATCCCATTTTTTAATGTTAACTTCTAATTGTCAGACAAATTTGGTCGATTTTATCGTTTGGGAAACGAATTCAATAGCCGTCATTATTGATTTTATGGATTAGTGTTTCCTGGACAATTTAAACGAATGCATAAACCCTGAAATATTGTATACTATCTTTTTATAATCTAACAATTTAAGGCAGTAAATTTTGCAGGATTTTCAATAAATTTTGTCAGGATTTTGGAATTAAATCCAGCTTACAACTTGTTACTTCTCAAGAAAAATTTACCGAAAGAAACGAAAGCAATTTCGACTCCAGCGAAGAATGAAACCAGTATCAAAGTTAAAATACCAATTTCCATCTTTACTTTTTATTATAATGGTCTTCAAATTTTTTATTGTATTTTTTTCTGAAGAAGAACATTGCCACAGCGCCAATTCCGATCAAAAAGCTTAACCATGGATGTGGTTCGCTATTATTTAATCTTACAAAGCCGTCATAAATAAATAAAATTCCCAGGAAAATATAAACAAAATAAACGTGTTTTAGAATTTGCATGACTTTATTAAGTGTTATTTTCGTTCACAATTCCTTTAACTTTTTGATAATTTATATGTCGGAAGGTTTTATCAAAATCAATACCTTCTCCAGTAGTATTTCCGTTTTTTGGGTCGGTCATCTTAAAAAACTTTTCAGTATAAAACCATTCGTTTTTTTGATCGTAATAAAGCTGTTGAGTTTCCAAAAACTGGCCATCTTCCGATGTTATAAGTACATTTCCTCTCAAATCAATTATTTCAGTTCCTGCATATTTGACCCCATAATCTGCTTTTACAAAGGTTCTTTTGGTTTTATTATCATATAAAGTTACAAGAATTCCGTTGGGAAATTCTGTAAATGGATATTGAACCGAACCATAATCTAACATTTTAGAGCTTACAAGAATTACTTTAATTTTTCCTGAATCGGTGTATTTTAAGGTAAGTGTATCTGCCTGACCGCTTGGAGAAAATTCTGAAAAACTAATTTTTTGAACTTCTCGAAAATTACTTTCACAACCAATTATGCTAACAATTAGAAATCCTGCTGCCAGCAAAACTATGCTCTTATTTATTTTGAATTTCAATTTAATTGAATTTACTTTTAACGAACCAAATATCGCTTAATGAAAGGCTTAAAGTGAAATTAATGTACCGCTCTTCTATGAGATTCGCAGCTTTAGTTCCGCGCCGACCATATTCCACTCCAATATTAATGTTTGAAAATCGAGTGCCAACGGGTAATCCAAAACCAAGAGTTACCGCAGTATCTGTGATGGTTTTATTTTCGATGACCAATCCTGTATTTTCAAATCGCATGCCTCCCCGATACGTAATTCTGCTGAAATAGGTTCGAAAAGAGGTGTATTTTGGAATATAAAAACCCCCCAAACTATACATAAAGCCATTTTTATAAGACACATTGGTAATGTCGTTGAATCGATTACTAAAACTATTGGATTGTTGAAAAACAATTTCGGTGCCTAAAGCCCATTTTCTGGCTTTACCTACTCCACCTCCCACAGAAAGTCTTGAAGGCAATTTGATAACTTTATTATCCACCGCAATGTTTTGGCTATCCTGAGGAATTTCACCTTGAGTTGGAGAATAAAAAACGGTCGAAATATTGCGACTATTAGTAACCTTTAAGTTGCTTTCCGGCTGAAAAGTCATACTGCCATAAATGTCAAGATTGTTTTTAAGTTTTGAAGCATACATTAATCCCAAATTGTAATTGGCACCGGTCATATCTGAAGTGTTGAGCTCTTTGGTAGCAAACTGAATACCATTTTGTGTGAATATATTTAAGGTAGAAATTCTTCCAAAATTATAATCTATTTTTAAACCAACATTAAAGTTTTTATTGAGTTTATAGCCTACACCCATAAAAAATTTGTTCATACCTCCGGTACCCGTAAATTCTCTAAAGTTAACTCCTGTTGTATTTGCATTTATTTTATAACCTACAGAAGAATAGGGAAGTAAACCAACTGTGGTGCCAAATTTTCCAATTGGAAAGGCCAACATTACATAATCAATAGCGCTTCTTTTTGCCAGTTCATTTGCGGTATTTGTGATCAATCGTGTTTCTGACGTTGACGTTGCAATGGAAAAAGTAGTAAGCTTTAATGCGGCTAAAGATGCAGGATTTTGAAGATTAATATGAATACTGTCTGAAAAAACACTAACACCGCCCATGGCTCTATTTTCAAAAGTTCCCTTAAATCTAACTTCTCCAATACCGTAAAATGAATAGGGCGATGGCGATCCGTCTTGAGCAAAAATTATTATGGAAAAAAGCAAAAAGATGCATGCAATAGATTTTCTAATCATTTTTCAGTTTTATATTGAAATTTAAGATTCAAACTTTCCAATAGAAAATTTGAATTGGCAAATATGGTATTTTTTAATCGTTTAGCCAAAAATTCTGTATCACCACCAGTTAAAATTATTATAAAGTTTTCGTTTTGAGCCTTAAACTGGTCAATAAAACCATCTATTTCAAAAATTAAACCATTTACAACGCCAGAATGAATGGCATTATTTGTTGATTTTCCGATAAGATTTTCTGGAATCTGGGTTTCTAATAGTGGTAAATTAGCAGTATGTTGATGCAAAGACTGGTATCTTAAATTAAGACCAGGCGCAATTGCACCACCCAGATAGTTGTCTTTTTGGTCAATAAAGTCGTATGTAATGCATGTTCCAGCGTCGATGACAAGCCGGTTTTGATTCGGAAACTGAATTATGGCACCAGTTGCCAGCACCATTCGATCTATGCCTAATGTTTTTGGGGTTTCGTATAAATTATGAAACGGAAAATCATCATTATAATCAACAATATGCACTTTTATAATTGATGCTAATTCTGTAAAATACTCTTTATCAAAATTGGAAACTGCAGACACAATCACAGATTTTATGGCTTTGTATCGATTCAAGCAGTTTTGAACATTACTTTGCAGATCTTTTTTTTGAAAAACAATACGTTCTATAATGCAATTTTGTTCAAAAACGGCACATTTAATAAATGAATTTCCAAAGTCGATAGCTAAAATCATAGTTGTACTGCAAAGTGCAAATATACAAAATTCATTTTTTTTAAAAATTGTTTGCATAAACTAAAAAACATCTTATATTTGCATCCGCTTAAGAAAGGTACCTTAGCTCAGATGGTAGAGCAATGGACTGAAAATCCATGTGTCCCTGGTTCGATCCCTGGAGGTACCACAGAAAACATCCGTAATATACTTGTTTATCAAGTTTTTACGGATTTTTTGTTTCTTGTTGTGTACGGTTTTCCACCGGTAAAATTATTTGTTTTTATCAATTTTTTCAAATTTATTTACCTGGATATAATGTTGACTGCAAAAATAAATATATTGTTTACCTTAAAATTAAATTTTTACCTGCACATTAAAAATCGCACATTTTTTGTTTCTTGTTTTATGTGCTCAATTTAAGTTTTTTTTAATGACTCTGAATTCACACTAAATTAGTATAAGCAGATACAGAAAGTTTAAGATGTTAGTAAAAAACAGTTTAAAAATAAAAGTTATTATAGCGAAAATTTACTAGAATCAGGTTTTGAAATAACGCTGCATAATTTGTTGATTTTAAAATAAAAAAAATATTACATTTGTGTTTATTTCTTACAATTATGAATCTGGTGTCAGAACAAAACAACATTCTATTTGATTTGCCCGATGCAACAATTTCTTATTTTCCAAATGTTTTTGATGCTGCATTAGCAAAAGAATTATTTGATCAACTGCAAAACGAAATTCCCTGGATCCAAGAAGACATTGTTGTTTTTGGCAAAAAATATGCACAACCACGGCTGACTTGTCTTTTTGGGGATAGCCAAAAACCATACACATACTCCAATATAACAATGTACCCAAATCTATGGACACCGTTATTAATTTCTATTAAAACAAAAATTGAAAGCTACTGTCCACATCATTTTACGACTGTTCTAATCAACCAATATCGAAGCGGAAAAGACAGCAATGGATGGCACGCCGACAACGAAAAAGAACTCGGCAAAAACCCAGTAATTGCATCCGTGAGTTTTGGTGCAGAACGCATATTTCAGCTTAAACACAATGTTTTAAAAGACCAAAAATGCAACATCAAACTCGAAAATGGAAGCCTATTAATCATGGAAGGCACCACCCAGCATTTCTGGAAACATCAAATTCCAAAAACTGCCAAACCAACTGCACCACGAATTAATTTAACTTTTAGAATCCTTTGAATCTACTTTATTTTAAATCATTACTCAAAGTCAGTTAAATAAATTACTTTGGGAGCGAAAAATCCCATTAAAATATAAATCCCATTATGATACTGTAAGTCATCAAGATAGGAGATGAAACATTTTCCTGAAACAATAACTGATTAAAAAAAAAACAGTATATTTGCAGCCAAATTTAGACCAACCTCTGGCGAAAACCGTGAATGTTGCCCTAAAATTAATAAAATTTATATTATCATGGCAGATTTAATGAAATTCGTAAAAGACGAATTAGTAACAAAAAAAGATTTTCCTGTTTTTGGAGCTGGAGACACCATCACTGTTTTTTACGAAATTAAAGAAGGTGAAAAAACAAGAACGCAGTTCTTTAAAGGAGTAGTTATTCAAAGAAGAGGTTCTGGAAATACAGAAACTTTTACAATCAGAAAAATGTCTGGTGCAATCGGAGTTGAAAGAATTTTTCCGGTAAACTTACCCGCTTTGCAGAAAATTGAAATTAACAAAAAAGGTGCAGTTCGTCGAGCGAGAATTTTCTATTTTAGAGAACTCACCGGTAAAAAAGCAAAAATTAGAGATAAAAGAAGATAATTTTTATCTTTTGTTTAAAAAAGCCATGAAAATTTCATGGCTTTTTTTGTTTTCGCAAATAATCCAAACAATTAAAGAAATCGTTTTTATGAATAATTGTGATTTTAAAATAACAAAAATGAGCATTTCGCAATATCGTAATCAAAAAACAACAAATTAATAATTCAAACGCTGTAATTGTTAAATCTCGAGTGGATTAAAAGTGAAGGTATTATATTTGCATTCATTAAAAAAATCACTTAAAAATGACAAAAATAAAAGTAGCCAATCCCATTGTAGAAATTGACGGCGACGAAATGACGAGAATTATTTGGGCTTTCATCAAAGACAAACTTATTTTACCCTATTTAGATTTGGATATTAAATATTATGACTTAAGTATTGAAAATCGCGAAATCACAAAAGACCAAATTACTGTTGATAGTGCTGAAGCAATAAAAAAATATAATGTCGGCATAAAATGTGCGACAATAACACCTGATGAAGAAAGGGTTAAAGAATTTAATCTGTCTAAAATGTGGAAATCCCCCAACGGAACCATCAGAAATATTGTGGGTGGAACCGTTTTTAGAGAACCTATAATAATGAGCAACGTTCCTCGTTACGTTCAGGGCTGGACAAAACCAATCGTTATTGGTCGTCACGCTTTTGGCGATCAATACAAAGCAACCGACACCATAATTAAAGGAAAAGGAAAATTAACGATGACCTTTGTTCCCGAAGTTGGTGAAACAAAAACCTGGTCTGTTTATGACTATGAAAGTGACGGCGTAGCAATGGCAATGTACAATACCGACGAAAGTATTTATGGTTTTGCGCATTCTTCATTTCAAATGGCTTTGACAAAAAAGTGGCCACTTTATTTGTCGACAAAAAATACTATTTTAAAAGCTTATGATGGACGATTCAAAGATATTTTTGAAGAAGTTTATCAAAAGAATTACAAAACTGCATTTGACGAAATTGGCATTTCTTACGAACACCGATTGATTGACGACATGGTCGCATCGTGCATGAAGTGGAGCGGCGGATTTGTATGGGCCTGCAAAAACTATGATGGCGATGTGCAGTCAGATACTGTGGCACAAGGTTTTGGATCTTTGGGGCTTATGACATCAGTTTTGGTAACGCCAGACGGAAAAACCGTTGAAGCTGAAGCTGCACATGGGACTGTAACCAGACATTTTAGAGAACACCAAAAAGGACGTGCCACCTCAACCAATCCTATTGCATCAATTTTTGCGTGGACCAGAGGACTTGCGCACCGCGGCAAATTAGACAACAACCAAGATCTAATTGATTTTTGTTTAAAACTTGAACAAGTTTGCGTTGAAACAGTTGAGTCTGGAAAAATGACCAAAGATCTTGCAATGCTCGTAAAAACTGAAGGTTTATCAACTGCGGACTATCTCACAACAGAAGATTTTCTTGCTGCAATTAAAGAAAATTTAGATGCTAAATTGGGCTAAAAATATTTATCTGAGTATTTTTAAACATAAAAAAATCCTCATTAAAATAGACTGCTCCCAAAAAGTCAGACACAATTTGGGGGTGTTTTTATGGAATGAAAAGTCAAGTATGATTATGCGTTAAAACTTGGTTGCATAAAATTAGTATTAGAAAAAAGTTATTCTTGTAATCTTGTTTTTTATCAAAAAGGATTAAATAAATCTAACATTCGCCAATGGGTTGAATTTTACAGGCAAAATGTTTATATTGGTTTGATACCTTGATAGTTGATACCATACTAAAAAGCAAGATTTTTTTTCTACATTTACGACTTTATAAAAAAGCCATACTAAATGTCAGAAGACCAAAAAAAACAACTCGAACAACAACTTTGGAATATTGCCAATACCCTTAGAGGGAAAATGAATGCCGATGAATTTCGAGACTACATATTAGGTTTTATTTTCTATAAATACCTTGCAGAAAAGATGGAAATCTATGCCAATGGAATATTAAAAACCGACGGTATAAAATATAAATCCATAAATGAAACTACTAAAAACGGAGCGGAGTACATTGATGCTATTCGAGAAGAAGCATTAGAAACATTAGGATATTTTCTAAAACCGAATGAACTTTTTAGTGAAGTAGCAAAAAGAGGAAATAGTGATATAGAAGGACAAAGTAATTTTATTATTGAAGACCTTCAAAAAATCCTTATCAATATTCAGTTAAGTACAATGGGTACTGAAAGCGAAGATGATTTTGATAATCTTTTCGAGGATATGGATTTGAACAGTACCAAATTAGGAAAAACACCAGAAGCCAGAAACGAAATTATTGCCAAGGTACTTTTACATTTAGATAAAATTGATTTCAAATTAGAAGATACCGAGTTAGATGTTTTAGGTGATGCCTACGAATATTTAATAGGACAGTTTGCAAGTGGAGCTGGTAAAAAGGCAGGTGAATTTTACACACCACAAGAAGTAAGTACAATTTTAGCAAAGATTGTAACTACGGGTAAAACCAAGTTAAAATCGGCTTACGACCCAACATCGGGCAGCGGTTCGTTATTGTTAAGAATTGCCAGACAAGTCAAAGAAGTGAGTATGTTTTATGGTCAGGAAATGAACCGTACTACCTATAACCTTTGTCGAATGAATATGATTTTGCACGGTGTGCATTACCGCAAATTCGATATAAAACAAGAAGACACTTTAGAGCATCCGCAACACATTGGGTTGCAGTTTGAAGCTATTGTTGCAAACCCGCCATTTTCTGCTAACTGGAGTGCCAATCCGTTATTTACAAGCGACGATAGATTTTCGCAATACGGAAAATTAGCACCAGGCAGTAAAGCCGATTTTGCTTTTGTACAACACATGATACACCATTTAGCCGATAACGGGACTATGGCTTTGGTATTGCCTCACGGTGCTTTGTTTCGTGGTGGAGCAGAACAACATATTCGTAAATATTTGATTGAAGACCGCAATTATTTAGATGCGGTGATTGGATTGCCAGCCAATATTTTTTATGGAACAAGCATTCCTACTTGCATAATGGTTTTTAAAAAATGCAAAGAAAACCCAGAGGATGTTTTATTTATTGATGCCAGCCAGCATTTTGAAAAGGTAAAAACCCAAAACGTATTGCGGGAAGAACACATTGATAAAATCATTGACACCTACCGCAACCGTACAGAGGATACCGATAAGACGATTGCTGCTTTTTGCAAACAATTGAACATTGCAACGCCTTTTTAAGATGGAAAAACTAAAGAACATGCCAAGCTTGCGTTTTCCTGAGTTTAATGGAGATTGGGAATTGAAGAAATTGGGGGAAATTACAAGCTGGGCATCGGGCGGAACTCCGCCAAAAGACAATCCTTTATTTTGGGATGGTGATATTTCTT
>ENA-OFCF01000552-OFCF01000552.1-metagenomes-genome-assembly--contig:-NODE-552-length-16301-cov-3.551213_pt1 | contig 16301 bp, 11 predicted proteins | sample MGYA00153387_OFCF01 | MGnify analysis MGYA00153387
GGCCTGTGGCAGGCAAAGTCGTCTTCATCGGGCCTTTGGTGAAGTAAACAATGGCCAATGCCAACATCACAATGAGCAACAAAGAACCGCCATAAGGAATCAGCCAGTTGTTGCGTACCTGCCGCCAAGCCTCGCCCGCATTGGTCAAGTTGGACCCGGGGTATTTGACGAACGGCTGGATCAGGTTGCCCGCTTCTGGTGCTTCGCTTTTTGGCAAGCTGGTAAAACCCGAAACGCCGCTGCCCACTTGCCGCCACATCGGCGCATTGTTGCCGGGCTGCACTTTGGCGCGTTCAGCGTTGGTTTGCGAGGCGTACTTCGGGTCTTGATCGGCGTCCGGTTTGACATCGAAAATATTTTGACCCTGGATACCACCCGCAGCAGGCGCTACAGCAGCAGGAGCTGCACTAGTCGCAGGTGCCGGGGTTTGTGCTTGAACCCAACCAGCAACACTGATTGCTATTAAAAATGGAGCTAGTCGCGCATGTAACATATGGACTCCAGCTTATTTCGTAGCAGTTCGGGTATATTCATTCTGCGTGTTTTGGGTGCGGGCCTTCAATGCCTGCTCCCAGCTGGTTTTGTCGCCGGCCTTCCAGCCAGGTGCTGCAAACTTATTGTCTACGCCCTGGTAGGGAGCAACATCGCCCTTCACGCCGCCGGCAGATTGCGGCTTGTCGCCGCAGGCTGACAGGCAAAACACGGCGGCAACTGAGAAGATCAGCAAAGAAACGCGCATCATGATTTCACTCCTGCAGGCGGCTGGCCAGCTTGCTTGGCCCCGTAAGCAGTTCCCCAGCCCCAAACTTCAGCACCCTTGCCGCGTTGGACCACACGGTTGCGGAAGATGTCCGCCACCACGTCTCCATCGCCACCTAACAGCGCCTTGGTGGAACACATCTCGGCACAAATTGGCAACTTTCCTTCTGCAAGTCGATTGCGTCCATATTTTTCAAATTCCGCCTCGCTGCCATTGGCTTCGGGGCCACCAGCGCAGAAAGTGCATTTGTCCATCTTGCCCCGTACTCCGAAGGTACCGGCTGAAGGAAATTGAGGCGCGCCAAATGGGCAGGCGTAAGAGCAATATCCGCAACCAATGCAAACGTCTTTGTCGTGTAACACGACGCCTTCATCGGTTCTGTAAAAACAGTTAACGGGACACACCGCCATGCACGGAGCATCCGAACAATGCATACAAGCGACCGAAATACTTTTCTCGCCAGGAACACCGTCATTCAAGGTGACAACGCGACGCCGGTTAACACCCCACGGCACATCATGTTCAGCCTTGCAGGCGGTAACGCAGCCATTGCACTCAATGCAACGCTCTGCGTCGCAGATGAATTTCATTCTTGCCATATCGTTTCCCTTATTTCTTCATCTCAAGCAGCCCGCTCGATCTGACAAACGGTAGTTTTGGTTTCCTGCATCATCGTGACGATGTCATAGCCGTAGGTTGTGATTGTGTTGGCGGATTCGCCACGCACAATCGGTGCCGCACCACCAGGGTAATAGGCTCCCACATCTGCACCCTGCCAATGCCCGGCAAAGTGGTAAGGCATGAATGCGGTTTCCTTGTCAACCCTCTCAGTCACCATGGCCATGACCTTGATACGTGCGCCAGTCGGGCTTGATACCCATACCTTGTCCCCATTGCGAATGTTGCGGTCGTTGGCAGCCTGCGGATTGATCTCAATGAACATTTCCTGCTGCAACTCTGCAAGGAAGCGATTCGAGCGGGTTTCGTCACCACCACCCTCGTACTCGACCAATCGTCCGCTGGTAAGGATGAGCGGAAACTGCTTGCCGATGTCCTTGTTCTTCTCTTGAAGAGATTTGAACAAAACAGGAATTCGCCATGCCGTCTTGCGGTCATCGTGTGTAGGATACTTGGCAACAAGCTCTGGCCGGGTAGAGTAAATCGGCTCACGATGTTGTGGAATTGGATCCGGGAAATTCCAGACCACAGCCCGCGCTTTTGCGTTGCCAAACGGGTGGCAGCCATGGTTTTTCATGAACACGCGGATCATGCTGCCGCTTGGGTCGGTTTTCCAGTTTTTCCCCTCAGCAGCCTTTTGTTCGGCCTCGCTCAACTCGCCCCACCAACCAAGTTTCTTGAGCAGAACGTGATCAAGCTCAGGGTAGCCGGTCGTGATGTCGGCACCCTTGGAGTGAGAGCCATCTTCAGCAAGCAGACTTGTGCCATCGCGCTCCACACCAAAGTTGGCGCGAAAATTTCCACCGCCGTCCATGACATGTTTAGAAGTGTCATATAGATTAGGCGAGCCAGGGTGCTTGAGCTCCGGAGTTCCGTAGCAAGGCCACGGCAGACCGAAGTAGTCACCGTCTAATTTATAGCCCGTCAGTTTGTCTACGCCACCTTTGGCTTTCAGCGTATTGACATCAAACATGTGCATGTTGCGCATGTGGGCCTGCAAACGCTCCGGGCTCTGTCCGGTGTAGCCGATTGTCCAGACAGCGCGATTCATTTCCCGCAAGATGTCTTCAGGCACAGGCTCATCCATGCCCTTGACCTTCTGCATCTTGTAGTTCTTGACCAGCTCTTTTCCAAAGCCGAGCTTGTCAGCCAACTGGTACATGATCATGTGGTCAGTGCGCGACTCAAACAGTGGCTCCATGACCTTTTGACGCCATTGCAACGACCGGTTTGAGGCTGTTACAGAACCGCTGGTTTCAAACTGAGTGGTGGCCGGCAAAAGGTACACAGCGCGGTTCGGATTAACGTCGGTTTTACCAGGCATTGCAGCCATGGCAGCCGTGGCACTTGGGAATGGGTCAACCACAACCAGCAAATCGAGCTTATCCAGAGCGGTCTTCATCTCCACCCCGCGGGTTTGCGAATTGGGCGCATGGCCCCAATAAAATAAACCACGCAGGTTGCTGTCCTGGTCGATGAGCTCGTTTTTCTCCAGCACACCATCCACCCAGCGCGACACGGTCATGCCGGGTTTGGTCATCATGCCCGGCGCGTAACGGCCTTTCATCCACTCAAACTCAACACCCCAATTGTTGGCGTAGTGCTTGAAGGCGCCCTCGGCGAGTCCGTAGTAACCAGGTAAAGAATCCGGATTGCAACCGATGTCGGTGATGCCTTGCACATTGCAATGCCCGCGGAAGATGTTGGCCCCGCCACCGCTCACGCCAACGTTGCCCAAGGCCAGTTGCAGCAAACACGACGCGCGCACCATGGCATTGCCGATGGTGTGCTGGGTATGACCCACACACCACACAAGCGTGCTGGGGCGGTTTTCAGCCATGGTCTTGGCTACATTGAAGCATGCGGCTTCATCGACGCCGCAGGCTTCGAACACCTTGTCTGGCGTCCACTTGGCCAACACGTCTTCACGCACTTTGTCCATGCCCCAAACGCGGTCATTGATGTACTTTTTGTCTTCCCATCCATTCTTGAAGACGTGCCACATGACGCCAAAAAGAAATGGAATGTCAGACCCTGACCGGATTCGCACGTATTGGTCAGCCTTGGCCGCCGTGCGGGTGAACCGGGGGTCCACCACGATCATTTTTGCGCCTTTTTCCTTCGCGTTCATCATATGCAATAACGATACAGGATGTGCTTCGGCTGCATTAGAGCCGATATACATCGCAGCTTTCGTATTCTGCATGTCGTTGTACGAGTTGGTCATAGCACCGTATCCCCACGTATTCGCCACACCGGCGACTGTAGTGGAGTGACATATTCGTGCCTGATGGTCGCAGTTATTACTCCCCCACATGCTCATCCACTTGCGTAGCAGAAAGCCTTGTTCATTGTTGTGCTTGCAAGACCCGACCACAAAAATCGAATCTGGTCCGCTGGCCTTGCGGAGCTCCAGCAGCTTGACACTGATTTCTTCTAGTGCCTTGTCCCAGGAAATGCGCTGGTATTTGCCATCCACCAACTTCATGGGATAACGCAGCCGGAATTCGCCTCGGCTGTTGTCGCGTACTGCCGCGCCTTTCGCGCAGTGCGCACCCATATTGATAGGGGAGTCAAACACAGGCTCCTGCCGCACCCAAACACCGTTTTCAACCACGGCGTCAATAGCACAGCCTACTGAGCAGTGCGTGCAAACTGTCCGCTTGACTTCAACCTTTAAAGCGCCTGACGAAGCAGGATCAGCTGCCCCCGCTTTACGAACCAGGGTTAGTTGGGAAATAACCAAGCCCGCACCCACACCGAGCCCGGAATTGCGCAAAAATCTGCGCCTGTCCATCGTCGGCATGGAGCGAGATAGCCCCCGCGCCAGACCATCCACCAATCCCCGGTGCGGCGACGCCGCTGCGGGTCTGGCTGACTTTCGAGTCAACAACATAGTGTCTCCTGAGTAAAATTAAATCCGTGCCGTCGCGTAGTAACGCTTGACGTGCTCGGTGAGTTGGTAACCAGTGCCAGGCTCTAAAACTGGAGCAATATTGTCGGCATTGGTAATGGCCGCAGCAACGGGGTTACGCTGCCCCACCACAACCGAACCGGCCACAATGACGCCAACCGACGCAACGCCACCTAGCCACGTGCGCCGCTTGATGGATTCACTATCTTTTTTCATGCTCCAATTTCCTATTAATAGTGCGAAGGACAGATCCAAGCGCATATAAAATTCAAAGAAGAAATTTGATGATAACTACAGGTTAATCATACGTTCACATAGTTTACCCTTGCTAGTCCAATAACTTAATACATTTCCAGGAAAGCCCCATGATCGTTGGAACAGCCGGACATATTGACCACGGCAAAACATCACTGGTTAAGGCGCTCACGGGTGTGGACACCGACAGACTCAAGGAGGAAAAAGAGCGCGGCATCACTGTTGACCTCGGGTTTGCTTATTTGTCAAGCGGCAGCGACCAATCCATCGGCTTCGTTGATGTGCCAGGCCACGAACGCCTGGTACGCAATATGCTTGCTGGTGCTACTGCGATTGACTACGTCTTGCTGGCTATCGCCGCCGACGATGGGCCCATGCCTCAAACGAAGGAGCATCTGGCCATTTTGGACTTGCTGGGTTTGACGCAGGGCGTAGTGGCTTTGACAAAATGCGACCTGGTTGAACCAAGCCGCGTTGACGCCGCTAGGGGTGAAATTACAGCAATGTTGCGGGGCACTGGCTTGGCTCAGGCGCCGATTTTCCAGGTGTCATCGGCTACTGGCGATGGGTTGCCTGAATTGAAAGCGCACCTTGAATCCGCGCAAGCCGCAACCGTCGACAGTACTACCCGCTTGAATGCAAATTTTCGCTTGTCGATTGACCGAAGTTTTTCGCTCGCAGGCGCAGGCACGGTGGTAACCGGTGGTTGCTTTTCAGGCGAGGTGCGCGTGGGTGACCACCTGATGCTTTCCCCTAGCGGCAAAAAGGTCCGCGTGCGCGGCATCCACGCGCAAAATCAAAAAACTGAAACTGGCCATGCCGGGCAACGTCTGGCAATTAACCTGGCGGGCGTCGAAAGGCTAGAAGTCAATCGCGGCGATTGGTTACTGACAGAATCCCTTCACATGCCCACAAGTCGCCTGGATGGGCGCTTGCGCCTGCTCGCCAGTGAATCCATCGGGCTGGTTCAGTGGACAGCTGTTCATTTGCACATTGGCGCTGAGGACGTTCTGGCTCGCGTGTTGGTGCTGGAGGGCGGCGCCCTGCAGCCTGGTGCTGAAGGCCTGATCCAATTGGAGCTGGACCGTCCCATAGCAGCATTGCATGGCGACCGATTTGTGCTGCGCGATGCTTCCAGCCAACGCACGATAGGCGGCGGCACCATCATCGACGCCCTTGCATTGCCAGCCCGACGCAAAAAGCCGCAGCGGGTTGCCCTGTTACGCGCCCTTGACAACACCAACACGGCTCAGGCGCTTGCTGCTGTGTTGGCATTGCATATGCCCGGGGGCGTTGATCTGGACAAATTTTTCACACAACGCAATTTGCAAGCCGGAGTGTCAGCTGACATATTGGCGGTGATCCCACATCAAACGCTGGCGATGGCAGGGACATTATTTGCATTTGCGCCAGAGCAATTGCAAACCTTCACTTCTTCAGCGCTTGAAACACTCAAGCGCTTTCACGCCAAGTCGCCTGACAGTCCTGGGCTTGTACGGGACCAGATGCATCGACAAGTCAAGGAGCGGCCTTTCGCTCCGTTGTTTGACGCTTTGCTCGAGTTTCTCATCCAGGGAAAAGAGATAAAACGCAGCGGCCCCCACTACAGCTTGGTCAGCCATGTTGTTGAACTTCAGGGTGTCGAAAAGCAAATCTGGGAGCGGATCAAGCCGTGGCTTGATGAGGGCGGCATCCATCCGCCGAAGCTAAGCGATCTGATGTCGCGCGACCGAACGCTACGCAAAGACCAGGTGGATCGCACTTTGCAACGCCTTGCCCGCATGGCCAAAGGGCATCTGGTCGGCCAGGAATACTTCATACAGTCGCGCTACTTCCTGGAGTTGGCGCAGCGCGCTCACGAATTGGCTTTGGCTGATCCCCAACGCCGGCTCAACGTGAAAGACCTGCGTGAGGCTGTTGGAACCAGCCGACACTTGTCGATGCCTCTAGTAGAGTATTTTGATCAGATCGGGTTGACGCAGCGAGATACAGTCGGCCGCCATTTCAAACGCGATCCGCGCAAAATGCTGGGCGGGCAGTAACAACCTTGGGTCAAACAAGGTTGGAGCCAGGTTCAAGCAAGGGTCAAGTCGGCAATAATACGAAGTAGATGGAGGCGGATCGTTCCCCGGTGGGGCGTCCGGTCTACAAAACCGGGTAGGGCTGCCTAGCAGTCCCAGGTGGGTTCGACTCCCATGCGCCTCCGCCATTTTCTCGCGCTGTAAAGCCTCCAGTATTACTTCTACGCCAACTACTCCATGACAGACCGCAGCCGACCAGCGTTGCCCAATGATCGGCTTGCATCCCACCGGCCACCGCCGGTTGACGCGTTAATGGCCCTGTCCGGCGCGCAAGACCTGATCAAGAAACATGGCCGGACCGCCACCTTAGGCGCGCTGCGAAAATATTTGGAAAAATGGCGTGCGGGCCACATGGATCAAGCGCAAGCAGCTTCTAAATTAATAGCATCTGAGTTTGACCCATCTGAGTGTCTTAAAAACTGCGAGGCCAGCCTCGACAAGCAAGCCCAACCCTCACTCAGGCCGGTATTCAACCTGACTGGCACAGTCCTGCACACCAACCTGGGCCGTGCTGTGCTCGCACCTGAAGCGATTGCCGCTGCGGTGGCGGCCATGCAGGGTTTCAGCAACCTCGAATTCGACCTGGCTAACAGTACACGAGGTGACCGCGATAGCCACGTTGAAGGCCTGCTGATCGAGCTCACCGGCTGCGAAGCGGCTACTGTGGTCAACAACAATGCGTCGGCTGTGCTCTTGATACTGGCGGCGCTCGCGCCCCGGAAGGAAGTGATCGTGTCGCGCGGTGAATTGATCGAAATTGGGGGCGCCTTTCGCATTCCCGACATCATGCGCCGTGCAGGTTGCAAACTGATAGAAGTCGGTGCCACCAACCGCACCCACCTGGCGGACTACGAGGCCGCCATCGGCCCGTCCACCGCCCTGATGATGAAGGTTCATACGAGCAATTACGTCGTGCAAGGTTTCACGTCGAGTGTGTCCGCACACGTTTTAGCACCACTGTGCGCCACCCATGGTATTGCCGTGGTGGAAGACCTGGGCAGCGGCTCGTTGGTGGACTTGACCCAATGGGGCCTGCCTTCAGAGCCCACTCCGCAGCAGTCATTGGCTGCAGGGGTTGGCGTCGTGACCTTCAGCGGCGACAAGCTACTGGGCGGCCCGCAGACCGGTTTGATTGTGGGCAGCAAGGACTTGATCGCGAAAATCAAGCGCCACCCGCTCAAGCGTTCGCTACGCTGCGACAAAGCGACTTTGGCGGCACTCGAAGCCACCTTGCGCCTCTACCGTGACCCGGATCGCCTGCCCGAAAGGCTGCCGACACTGCGCATGCTCACGCGTACACCCACACAAATGCGCCCAACAGCCAATCGCCTGCAACCTGTACTGGCTGCCGCGTTGGGGCCGGACGTTGAGGTCAGCATTCAGCCCTGCAAAAGTCAAATTGGTGCTGGCTCGCTACCGGTGGATCGGCTGGAGAGCCTTTGTCTGGCCATTGCGCCGGCCCAGGCAAAAGGCAAAGGCAGCGGCACATTTTGCAAACGCGTGGTCGGCGCCCTGCGCGGCTTGCCCATTCCTGTGATTGGCCGTGTTGAAGACGGCCAGGTCAAGCTGGATTTGCGCTGCTTGGACGGCGCTGATGCAGTCGACGGCTTTGAGGCGCAGTTAGCTCAACTTAAAACTCTCTAGGCCGCTGATTTGTTCCAATTCTCCATCATTCTTGAAGTAGCTGCAAAGCACTTCAAAGATGGTTTAGCAGTGGCATTAGCTATTCGATCATGTCGAAACCTTGGGTTTCGACCTCGATAAACGAGCGACAAAACCGCGCGACCGCCGCGTATGTCTTGGCCTTCTGGCTGGCCTCAACGCCTTCACACAACGAAGTGCCCACCCAAGTTTGCACATGGGCGCGAAAGAACCTGCGCTGCTGCTCCAGATTGCAGATGGATAAATCATCACCGGCAATCAGATAACGCATGACCTCGAACAGAAATGAAACGTGATCTTCGGTTTCGCCCTCGGCAGCACTGCTGGCGAGTCCCAGGGCCGCAATGTCCGCCCGCAACGCCACCAAGGGGCGTTCGTTCAAGGCACCAACAAGGTGGTAAGAGCCGTAGGGAAACACTTCAGCTTTGCCAGTGCTGTAAAACAAGGCCTCGAATTCCGCCCTGGCGCCCTCTACGCTCGTTTCACGCATGGCGTGCACCAGCGCCTCCCAAGGTTCCTCCAAAAACGCACCTTGCACGGGGGCTTGTGTCACCGCAACGGCAAACTGATGTAACAGCTCTGCGTCGGGCGGGCTCAGCCAGAGGCGAGCCAGCAGGCCGTAAATTTCAGCACGTTCAATTTCAGCATCTTCATCAACACTAGAAAATCCCATGGGCACCGCCGTGCTTTGATTCATCGCCTCAGCCATCAGATGTCCTTAATCGTCACTTCGTTCGGGTTACTGTGCATGTCTATCACGCGGCAGTCGCTGCACATGCGCAAACGTTGCCCCCCCGCGCCTGCGAATGCAGGATGGTTGCCAATGCGAGCCAGCATGGCTTCGATAGCGGGCAGGGTTGCAAAAGGTTTGGCGCAGCGAATGCAACAAAACGGCTTGACTTCATGCAGCACACGTTGTAATTTGCGCGCCTTGCCCTGGTCAGCCAACCACAGGCGGGGTGCCAGTTGCAGCGCGCCTTCGGGGCAGGTCGATACACACAGGCCACATTGCACGCAATTTTTTTCTATAAAACGCAACTGGGGAGCGTCGGGGTTGTCAGCCAGGGCAGACGACGGGCAAGCGCCCACGCAACTATGGCACATGGTGCATTTGTCAGCATCGACGATCAGGCTGCCCAAGGGGGACGCTTTGGGCAGCACAATAAACTCGGGCAAGGTGGCTTTCAACTGCACCGCCTGGGCCGTCAAATGGTCAATCGCTGATTCCATGCTGGGACGCTTGCCAGGCAACAACATGGTTGGCGAAATCTGCTGAACAGCGGCAGCGGGTGCAAAGCGCAAAGCCTGATCCAGTGCGGCGGAATCAGCACCTTCAAGCAAATAAAAATGCACACCTGCATAACCCAGCCCAGACATCACAGCCTGGCCCACCGCCATTTGCTCGGCCAACGCAGTACGGTATTGCGGTGCTTCGTCGCCAGACAAAAGCACGGCAACCTGATTGGCCCCTTGCGCCAGCGCCGTCAACCACACCTCCAAACCCACACTGGCGTTGTGCCAAAGAGCAATTGGTAGCACGCGGGCGGGTAAGCCACGCAACTTTTTCTGAACCTGCACTTGCCGAGCCAATGCCTCTAATTGTTTGGAGCCACTGCCATCCGAATGAAACAGCAAAACGGCGTCACGGCCACCTGCCTGCGCATATGTGCGCAAAAGTGTGTGCACCCGCCGTCCCATGTCCACCGCTGTGGGCAGCGCATAGCTGATGGCGCCGGTAGGGCAGACCGTTGTACAGGCCCCGCAGCCTATACACAAATGCGGGTCGACCACAATGCCGCCACCCTGGCCTTTTGGGTCGGGAACAGCATTGGAATAACGGCGCTCCTTGCCCATTGTTTTGCCCTTGAGCCTGGCATCACTGCGGATCGCCAGCGCCGAACAAACGTCAATGCATGCCGAGCAACCAATTTGCTCATTGCGGCTGTGAGCACAAAGATTATTTTGGTATTTAAAAAACTTGGGCTTTTCAAACACGCCCACCATGCCGCCCAATTGCAGCACGGCCTGAATCAGCTTGCCTGCGTCGCTGCCTGCGTGCAGGTAACCCTGAGGCGGCGCGTGTTGGGTAAACGCCGGGGCTTCACGCAAATCGAGCACCATGTCAAAAGAAGCCTTGGTTTCGCGCGGCTCTCGGGCAAAATTAATTGCTCCTACCGCGTCGCACGCTGTCACGCAGTCGCGGTGAGATTTGCAGCGCGACAGATCAATCTGGTAGCTCAAGTCAATCGCCCCTTCCGGGCAGACGGCGATACAGGCGTTGCAGCGGGTACACACATCCAGGTCAATTGGGTCTACGCTTGTCCAAGTGGCGTCAAAAGCACCCAGACGTCCTGTCAGCGACATCAGCTGGCCGCTTTGCACTTCGATCTCGTGCCGCTGACTGATACCGACCTCCTTGCCGCCTGTAACGTTCCTACCGCCTACACGGGCTGGCGCAGTTAACAAGATTGTCACCTCGATGGCGTCGCCGAACAGCCTGGCGGCCTGTTCACAAGCCTCGGGTGCGCCCACCACCAGACAACGCCCTTCGCTTCGGTATTCGACAGCGGGCACCGGTTCCGGCGGCGGCAAACGGGCCGCTTCAATCAGCGCAGCAATTTTGGGTGTGGCCTGTTTCGCTTCGGCGGACCATCCCGCCATTTCGCGAATGTTCACAAAGTGGATCGGACGTTCCTCAATCGACGCTGCACCTTCTGTGTTCTCGTTCAACTCCAGAAACAAACGGGTTTCCTGCGTGCAGGCCACCAGAAGCGGCTCGCCCGACTTTGCGGCACGTTGAAAGTGTGGCGCTTCACGGCGGCACAAGGCCGTGTAGTGGGCTTCAACCCGGTCTGCGGTGGGGGCCGTTATCGCCTTGATCGGGATTCCGGACAGCGAGGGGTTCTTCGACGAGTTCAGCGCGGTCAACAACGCCGCTGTGTCCAGCGGCATCGTCCCGTTGCAGTTGCAAATCAGTGTTTTCATATGGAATCGTATTATCGTTGGCGGTAGTGTCGGCGGGCAAGTCTGACGACGAGGGTTTATCCTGATCTACAAGTTCATCATCCAGCAACCCCAGAAAACGGGCCTGCACCATTTGGCGCATCATGGACTTGGGGATGGGCACGCCCACGCTGTAGTCGTCGATGTAGACGTCCAATCCATCCATCACGTTGAAATGCGGGTCACCGGCAAACAACTTGCGCATGGCGGCATTGCGTATCTTGGAGTCAACATTGCGTGCGGCAAAAGCGGAATAGTCTGAATCCACTGTGAGCTTGGCAACGTCTTCCAGCGTTGGCTGGGTAGCTGCCTCCGGTTGCAACCCGTTCCCAGTGGCGGCGACGGGTGAGCCAACTGGCGCTTGCGAAACCTCTGCAGAAGACTTGGCAGGCTCGGCTGGCTTGGTTGGCTCACCCGCAGGCAAGACCTCATGACGAGCCTGCACCTTGCGCTGAGACCAGCGCCCAAAAAAATTGCCGTCCTTCCCGTCCGAATCAGCCATCGCGTGCGCTCCCACCATCCTGTGGAGGAGCAGTGGTGCCACGCTCCTCCGCTTTTAAAAACGATTGAGCACGCACTTTACGGGCACTTTCGGGCTTGAAATGTTGGTTGGTAAAGTCCTGCAGCCATTCGCACAACTCTGGCGGCAATGGCACGGATTCGACTTGTTCTTCTGCAAACATCCGGCGGTCGGCTTCGATGTACGACACGCTGACCGCAGTGACTTCCACTTGGGTTGGGTCTTGCCCATCTGGGCGCCAGGACACGAACCAGGACGGCTGGCCCGAGGTGAGGTTCAGAAAATAACCCTTACATTCATCAGCAAACAGCTGCACGCCAAAACCACTGTGCAACCAGCGCGACTGTTTGCCGTCGTCTTCAACCAACGCGAGCCCAATAGCATCTGACGCATTGGTTGCGGGCATCACCTCCAGCAATTTAAACTGCCAGTCTTCCCAGCGGTTGGGCGCGGCCAGACGCTGCATCACCACAGCCACTGGCAAGATTTCAGCGCTGGAGGTCATGAGGTTTTTGCCTGCAGTCAGGTGTTTTTGAAAAACGTGATCGACGCAATCTTCTACGGCGCAGGGCAATAACAACAACAATAATGATGGGTGTACTTATCATGCGGGAAATATAATACAGCAAGCGGCAATGCCCTCGAACCTGCTGTGGCAACAAACCTCCTCGACACGCCAGCGTTTGTAGAACTACACCGTAGAACAGACCGCATCTGTATTTAAAGCGTAGCCCACAGACTGCGCGGGCACCCCGCCTGCACGCACAGCCACTGCACAGTATTTGAATTCAGGAATTTTCCCAAATGGATCCAGCGCGGCATTGGTGAGTACGTTGGCAGCAGCCTCATAGTAGGCAAACGGCATGAATACTGCGCCTTCAGGCGTGCCATCATCGCGGCGCAAATGAATGGCCACTTCGCCCCGCCGTGATTGCACGGTGATGACATCGCCAGCAGCAACGCCCAGCTTGCGCAGGTCAGCACCGCACATGGATGCCATGGCTATCGGTTCAATCGCGTCCAGCACAACTGCTCGCCGCGTCATGCTGCCAGTGTGCCAATGCTCGAGTTGGCGCCCAGTGATCAGCACAAACGGGAACTCTGCATCAGGCCGTTCATTGGCGGGGATGATGTCTGCGGGTACTAGCCTGACACGGCCATCTGCCGTCGGAAATTTATCAATGAACATTGTGGCCGCACCATCTTCGTCCGCGCTCAAACAGGGGTAAGTCACGCTGGACTCACGCTCCAGACGTTCCCAGGTGATTCCGCTGATCGATGCATGCATGGCTAGTCGCATTTCTTCGTAGACAGCAGCAACACCGTGGTGGACGCCACGGTAGTTCCATGACAAACCAAGACGCTTGGCGATTTCCTGAATGATCCACAGATCGGGCCTGGCATCGCCCGGCGGATCAATTGCCTGTTTGCCCAGTTGCACCATGCGGTCGGTGTTGCTGACCGTGCCGGTTTTTTCAGGCCAGGCGGTGGCTGGCAGCACCACGTCAGCCAGCCAGGCGGTTTCGGTCATGAAAATATCCTGCACCACCAGATGTTCAAGGCTGGCCAGTGCATGACGTGCGTGGTTCAGATCAGGATCGCTCATGGCCGGGTTCTCGCCCATGATGTACATGCCGCGAATTTTGTGCGGATCACTGTTTGCAGCAAGTGCCTTGTGCATGATTTCCACCACCGTGTAGCCGGGCTTGTCGTCCAACTTGGTATCCCAGAAATTTTCAAACCAGTCGTGGCTCGCCTGGTCATCCACCCGCTGGTAGTTGGGGAACATCATGGGAATCAAACCCGCATCTGATGCGCCCTGCACATTGTTTTGGCCACGCAGCGGGTGCAGGCCAGAGCCAGGCTTGCCGATCTGGCCTGTCACGGTGCTAAGAGCAATCAGGCAGCGCGCATTGTCGGTACCGTGCACATGCTGGCTGATGCCCATGCCCCACAGAATCATCGCGCCTTTGGCTTTGGCAAACTCGCGGGCCACTTCGCGTAGGGTTTCAGCAGGAATGCCGCAAATCGGTGCCATCGCCTCGGGGCTGTAGGCTTCGACGTTTTCTTTGAGTGCTTCGTAATTGCTAGCGCGTTGATCAATAAATTCTTGCGCTACCAAGCCTTCGTCGATGACGGTATGAATCAGCGCGTTCAGCATGGCGACATCGGTATCAGCCTTGAACTGCAAAGTACGCCAAGCGTGCTTGCCAATGTCAGTGATGCGTGGGTCAGCCAATACGATTTTTGCGCCACGCTGAGCGGCGTTTTTCATCCACGTCGCCGCTACTGGGTGATTGGCCGTGGGGTTGGAGCCAATCACAAAAATCAAGTCTGAATGTTCAACATCATTGACCTGGTTGCTCACTGCGCCAGAGCCCACGCCTTCAAGCAAAGCCGCCACGCTGGACGCATGGCACAAACGGGTGCAGTGGTCAACGTTGTTGCTGCCAAAACCTGTGCGCACCAGCTTTTGAAACAGGTAGGCTTCTTCATTGCTGCCTTTGGCCGAACCAAAGCCTGCCAATGATTTTTTGCCATGCGTATCGCGAAGGTTTTTCAAGGTGTTGCCGCTCAGGCTCAACGCCTCATCCCAAGTTGCTTCTCGGAAAACCTCAGACCAATCTGCCGTGTTGCGGTTTAGCCTCTCAAGCATCGCCGGATCTTTGGCAACGCCTGCTTTGCGAATCAGCGGTTGGGTCAAGCGCTGCGGGCTTGCCGCATAGTCAAAACCAAAGCGACCTTTGACACACAGGCGGCTGTGGTTGGCCGGGCCGTCACGGCCATCAACGCTGATGATGACGTTGTCTTTCACGTTGTAAGTCAGCAGGCAACCCACACCGCAAAACGGGCAAACTGAATCCACTTTTTTATCCACCACCTGGCTACCGATTTGCGTCTTGGGCATCAGCGCGCCTGTGGGGCAGGCTTGCACACATTCACCACACGCCACGCAAGTACTGTCACCCAGCGCATCGTTCAGGTCAAACACAATCTCGCTGCGCCCGCCGCGCATGGCGTAGCCGATCACGTCGTTGACCTGCTCCTCGCGACAAGCACGCACGCAGCGGTTGCATTGAATACAGGCATCCAAATTTACCGCCATGGCGGGGTGCGAGACATCGGCTTTGGGCTGCTCACGGCGCAGGGCTTTCAGCTCGGAGCGCACGCTGACGTTGAGGCGGGACGCCCAGTCGCTGAGCTCGCCATGCTGACCAGAATTTTTCTCAACACCGTCTGCATCGTTCCACTTGTACCCAACATCCGGCATGTCCGACAGCAGCATCTCGACCACCATCTTCTGGCTTTTCAAAGCGCGTGTGCTGTTGGCCTGCACGTCCATGCCTGCGGTGGCTGTGCGGCAGCAGCTCGGCGCTAAAACTCGCTCACCTTTGACCTCAACCACGCAAGCGCGGCAATTGCCATCAGCGCGATAGCCGTCTTTGTAGCAAAGATGCGGAATATCAATGCCGTGGCGCTTGGCCGCTTTGAGGATGGTTTCACCTTCGTAAGCGTGAATGGTGTTGCCGTCTAGTTTGAACTCAACCGTTTGCGGCAAAACTTTAATCTGCTTGGTTAAAGCATTCATTTGGTTTCTCCGTGCACCGACTGCTCATTCACTAAAGGCTCGCCGGGTGGTGGCAAGCTGCCAATCCATACAGCTTCTGAGACTTCATTCGCAAAATACTTTTGAATACTGCGAATCGGATTCGGCGCAGCCTGCCCCAGTCCGCAAATTGACGCGTCACCCATCACTTCAGCCAGGTCTTCCAGCATTTGCGCATCCCACACGAGTGCCTGCATCAGGCGGGCGGCCTTGGCTGTGCCGACGCGGCAAGGTGTGCACTGCCCACAGCTTTCGTGCTCAAAAAATTTCATCACATTCAGCGCTGCATCACGCGCCTTGTCTTGATGGCCAAGGACAATGACCGCTGCGGAACCAATAAAGCAACCGTATGGCTGCAGAGTGTCAAAATCCAGCGGAATCTGGTTCAAGCTGGCGGGCAAAATACCGCCCGACGCTCCGCCCGGCAAGTAAGCATAAAAGTTGTGCCCGTCCGCCATGCCGCCGCAATACTCATCAATCAATTCTTGTACCGTGATGCCAGCTGGTGCCAGTTTGACGCCCGGGTTTTTCACCCGGCCACTGACGCTAAAGCTCCTCAGGCCTTTGCGTCCGTTGCGGCCAAAGCTTGCAAACCACTGTGGCCCTTTTTCAATGATGTCGCGTACCCAGTACAGCGTTTCGAAATTGTGCTGCAGCGTGGGCCGGCCAAACAAGCCCACCTCGGCGATGTAGGGCGGCCGCATGCGCGGTTCGCCGCGCTTGCCTTCGATGCTTTCAATCATGGCCGACTCTTCGCCGCAGATGTAGGCACCGGCGCCGCGCCTCAGTTCAATCAACGGCAGCGGACACGGCGGATCGGC
>ENA-OFCF01000553-OFCF01000553.1-metagenomes-genome-assembly--contig:-NODE-553-length-16299-cov-4.317163_pt1 | contig 16299 bp, 20 predicted proteins | sample MGYA00153387_OFCF01 | MGnify analysis MGYA00153387
TTTTGGTCAACGGCATCCGCGCTTTCCTGCCGGGTTCACTCATCGACACCCGCCCTATCAAAGACTTGTCTCCCTACGAGAACAAGACCATGGAATTCAAGGTCATCAAGCTGGACCGCAAGCGCAATAACGTCGTGCTGTCACGCCGCGCGGTTGTCGAAGCGTCGATGGGCGAAGAGCGCGCCAAGCTGATGGAAACTCTTAAAGAAGGTTCTTCTGTCAAAGGCGTGGTCAAGAACATCACTGAATACGGTGCATTCGTTGACCTGGGCGGCATTGACGGCCTCCTGCACATCACCGACATGGCCTGGCGCCGCGTGCGTCACCCGAGCGAAGTGGTGACGGCTGGCCAGGAAATCGTGGCCAAGATTCTCAAGTTCGACACCGAGAAAAACCGTGTGTCACTTGGCCTGAAACAAATGGGCGATGACCCTTGGATGGGCGTGAACCGCCGCTACCCACAGAGCACCCGCCTATTTGGCAAGATCACCAACATTGCTGATTACGGCGCATTTGTTGAACTTGAGCCGGGCATTGAAGGCCTCGTTCACGTGAGCGAGATGGACTGGACGAATAAAAACGTTGCGCCCAACAAACTCGTGGCACTCGGCGATGAAGTCGAAGTCATGGTCTTGGAAATCGACGAAGACAAGCGCCGTATCAGCCTGGGCATGAAACAGTGCAAGGCCAACCCTTGGCAAGAGTTTGCAGTCGACACCAAGCGCGGCGACCGCGTGAAGGGCCCGATCAAATCCATTACTGATTTCGGCGTGTTCGTCGGTTTGGCTGCTGGTATTGACGGCTTGGTGCATTTGTCTGACCTGTCATGGAACGAGCCGGGCGAAACCGCTGTACGCAACTACAAAAAGGGCCAGGAAGTCGAAGCGATTGTGCTGGCCGTTGATGTGGACCGCGAGCGTATTTCCCTCGGTATCAAACAGTTGGATTCTGACCCGTTCACCACGTTTGTGTCGATCAACGACAAGGGCGCGATTGTCACTGGCAAGGTCAAGACCGTTGATGCCAAAGGTGCTGAGATTGACCTCGGCGAAGACATCATTGGCTACCTGCGTGCCAGCGAAATCAGCCGTGACCGCGTTGAAGACGCACGTAACGTGCTGAAAGAAGGCGATGAAGTGTCAGCCGTGGTGGTGAATGTGGATCGCAAGACCCGCAACATCCAGCTGTCAGTCAAAGCCAAGGACAACGCTGACCAGCAGGAAGCCATGGCTTCTTTGAGCCAGCAGTCTGCGAAAGAAAGCTCTGGCTTGACCAATCTCGGCGCACTGTTGCGCGCCAAGATGGACAACGAGAGCAAGTAAAGCTCGATTCATTTTGCGGGACAGACCAGACGACGCAGCAACGCTGCCCGTCTGCTCTGCCCCCAAACTGATCAATCCCCGACTTCGATCCCGATTCCGCACCCATGACCCGAAGCGATCTAGTAGAAGAACTGGCCAACCGGTTTGGCCAGCTCACGCACCGTGATGCTGAATACGCCGTCAAGACGATTCTTGACGCCGTCAGCAATGCGCTGGTGCGTGGCCACAGGATCGAGATTCGGGGTTTTGGCAGCTTTTCAGTTAACCGCAGGCCGCCACGCATGGGTCGTAACCCGCGCTCGGGTGAGAGTGTGGCCATTCCTGAAAAGCGCGTGCCTCATTTCAAGCCAGGCAAGGCGTTGCGTGAAGCGGTAGATGCGCGTACTGAAGCGTTGCTGACAGCTCAGGCCACCAAGCCCGTCAAGTGAAGTTGGCATCTGCTTGCGCTGACTACAATTAAACAGCTAACTCAAGAAGGCTGACTTTAAGTGAACTACCTGATGTGGCTGCTCAAAGCAGCCATTTTTTTTACGCTTTTCGCTTTTGCGCTGAATAACCAGCAAGCTGTTGCTGTGAATTTCTTTTTCGGCACATTCTGGAAAGCCCCTTTGGTGCTGGTCGTTCTGACGGCCTTTGGTATCGGTTTGGCACTCGGCGTGTTGCTGATGATGCCGCGTTGGTGGAAAAAGCGCGCACTGCAGGCCAAACCTTCTAAAAGCCAACCCAGCGCAGCACCAACGGAGAGCAACAACCTGCCCCCAGTGACGCTTGAAAGCACAGGTATTCCGCGACATGGACTTTGACTTCACCTGGATATTGCTCGGCTTGCCGATAGCTTTTACGCTGGGTTGGCTGGCATCACGTGCGGATTTGCGTCAACTGCGCATTGAAAACCACCAAGCGCCCAAAGCCTACTTTCGCGGCCTGAATTTTTTGCTCAATGAGCAGCAAGACCAGGCGATTGATGCCTTCATTGAAGCGGTACAAAACGACCCGGATACGTCTGAGCTGCATTTCGCGCTGGGCAATTTGTTCAGGCGGCGTGGTGAATACGAACGCGCCGTGCGTGTCCACGAGCACCTGCTCCAACGCGGTGATTTGCCTCAGCTTGAGCGTGACCGCGCCCAACATGCGCTGGCACTTGATTACCTCAAAGCCGGCCTGCTAGACCGCGCTGAGACAGCCCTGCGCAAGCTTGAAGGCACCAGCTATGAAGAAGAAGCCCGCCTCGCACTGCTGTCAATTTACGAACGCTCACGCGACTGGCAACATGCCACTGACATCGCCAGCAAACTGAACAGCGCAGGGCACGCCAGCTTTACGGGCAGGCAAGCCCATTACCTGTGCGAGCAAGCCAATGCTTTGGTGGCCACAGGCGACACGAGCCAAGCCTTGAACCTGCTTGAACTTGCTTGCAGCACGGCCTCTGCATCTGCCAGGCCGTTGCTTGATTTGGCCAAGCTTCAAGTGCAACGCAGCCAGCCACAAGTCGCTTTTGACACGCTCATCAAATTGGAAAAAGCCGCCCCCCAGGCCATGCCTTTGGCAGCGGGATTGCTCGTCACCATTGCACAAAATGATGCTTTGCGTCCGCAAGTGATGGCGCTGCTCAAAACACATTACCAACACACGCCTTCAGTCGATGTGATGGACGCGATTGCCCGATTGGAAAAAGACCCCGTTGCAAGCCGCCAAGGCTTTATTCAACACCTTGAAACCGAAACCTCACTGGTGGCTGCAGCCCGTTGGGTGGCAGGTGAAAAGCCGACGAACGCCGCTGAAGAACATAACCACAAGTTGGTGCAACGCGCGCTCGACCAAGCCACCAAACCGCTAATGCGCTACCGTTGCGCCGCTTGCGGGTTTGAGGCGACCCAGCACTTTTGGCACTGTCCCGGCTGCCAGGCTTGGGACAGCTACCCAGCCAGACGTATTGAAGAGTTGTAATGTGACGAACACCCCCGTCGAACGCTCACAACGCGCGCCGCCTCCCCCTTGCAAGGGGCGACACCTGCGGCCTGGCAAAGCCAGATCCACGGCGTCCGCTTGAATAAGAATTCAGACATATGACAACACATTCAAATCCTTCTCGTGCGCTATTAACAGCCGCTCGCGTATTGGTCGTGGGCGATGCCATGCTGGATCGCTACTGGTACGGTGCGGTTGACCGCATTTCACCCGAAGCACCCGTGCCCGTCGTCCGTGTCACACGTACCGAAGAGCGTGTGGGCGGCGCCGCCAATGTGGCCAGCAACATCGTTGCACTTGGTAGCCAGGCATCGCTTCTAACGGTGGTGGGAGACGATGAGGCCAGCCACCAGCTCGAAGCACTGGTAGCCAACTCGGGCATCACCCCTTATTTTGGCCGTGATGCCAGGCTTAAAACCACTGTCAAGCTCCGCGTGATTGGCCGCCAGCAACAACTGATTCGGCTGGACTTTGAAAACACGCCTGACAACGAAGTGCTGGCATCGCAGTCCAGCACCTTTGAAAAGCTCTGCCCCGCGCATGATGCAATTTTGTTTTCAGACTACGGCAAAGGCGGCCTTGCGCACATCACCCTGATGATTGATCACGCCAAAGCCGCTGGCAAGGTGGTGCTGGTTGACCCGAAAGGCACTGACTACACCCGCTACAAAAATGCGAGCATCATCACCCCAAACCGAGCTGAGCTAGAGCAAGTTGTTGGCACTTGGGCAACAGAAGCTGAACTGCAAAACAAAGCGCATAGTCTGCGCACATCGCTGAACCTGGAGGCGCTGCTACTCACCCGCAGTGAGGCCGGCATGACATTGTTTGACGAGCAGGGCCAGCTGGATGTACCTGCCGTTGCGCGCGAAGTGTTTGATGTCACGGGCGCGGGCGACACCGTCATCGCCACACTGGCCGCGTTGGCCGCTGCTGGCATGAGCTTGCGGCATGCCGTGCCGATTGCCAACCAGGCAGGCGGCATTGTGGTCGGTAAATTTGGGACTGCAACCGTCAGTTATGACGAGTTGTTCAGCACCCACAGCTAAAGGAAACAAGCCATGAAAATCGTCGTTACCGGCGCCGCCGGGTTCATCGGCAGCAACCTCATCCAAGGCTTGAATGCGCGCGGCATTGATGACATCATTGCCGTTGACGATTTAACTGAAGGCGACAAGTTTAAAAACCTCGCCGATCTGCAAATTGCCGACTATGTGGACGCTGACGATTTTTATGATCTGTTTGCCGAAGGCGCTTTTGGCGATGTCGAGGCCGTGTTTCATGAAGGTGCATGCAGCGACACCATGGAGCCCGATGGCAAGTACATGATGGACAACAACTACACACTGTCGTGCGAGTTGTTCCATGCCTGCCAAGACCAAGGCACGCGACTGCTGTACGCGTCATCAGCCGCAACGTATGGCGGTTCCAGCACTTTCAGCGAGTCGCCTGAATTTGAAAAGCCGCTGAACGTGTATGGCTACTCCAAACTGCTTTTCGACCAACGCCTGCGCCGAGAAATTGGCAAACAATTTGAAAACGCCGAAGCCCAGGTAGCAGGCTTCAGATACTTCAACGTTTACGGCCCCCGTGAGCAGCACAAGGGTCGCATGGCCAGCGTGGCTTTTCACCAATTCAACCAATACCAGGCTGAGGGCAAAGTTAAATTATTTGGCGAATACGGCGGTTACGGCCCCGGCGGCCAGATGCGCGACTTTGTGTTTATTGACGACGTGGTGGCCGTCAATTTGTGGTTTTTGGACCATCCCGGGCAATCCGGTATTTTCAACCTGGGCACAGGCAAAGCCCAGCCGTTTAATGACGTCGCCATCAGCGTCATCAACACCCTGCGCAAGGCTCAAAATGAAGCCTCCCTCAACATTGAAGAAGCCGTACGCGGCGGTTTGATTGACTACATCGCGTTTCCGCCCGCGCTGGTTGGCAAATACCAAAGCTACACCCAGGCCAACCTGAGCGCCTTGCGCGCAGCGGGTTGCGACCATGCCTTTGCTGATGTGCAAACGGGTGTGGCTGCTTACATGCAGTGGTTGAATCGCTAAAAAACATTTAAACCAGGGTTTTCCCGAGGCAAAAAGGCTGCACGCGGTCAACCTGCGGGCCGCTTGCCCGTTATTTACATGACCCTCCTCACCCAGAGGCTGGTTCTTTTCCCTATCACAACCAATATTTGAGGAGTTTTCCATGTTCAAAAAATTGCTGGCATTTTTTGCCGTCATGACCGTCGCTGTTGCCTTTGCAGCGGTTGACGTAAACCAGGCTACCCCGGCGCAACTTGACAGCATCAAGGGCATTGGCCCCGGCATCTCGGGCAAAATTGTTGATGAGCGCAAAAAAGGTAACTTTAAAAGCTGGGACGACTTCATTGCGCGCGTCAAAGGCATCGGCGAAGGCAATGCAGCCAAGTTTTCCGCAGAAGGCCTGACGGTCGGCGGCGCTGGCTACAAAGGCGCAGCTGCTGCTCCTGCCAAGAAAGACGGCAAGCCAGCAGCACCTGCTGCTAAAGCCGACGCAAAACCAGCTGCTATGCCAGCCACTGCTGCCGCACCTGCCAAAGCTGCCGATGCCAAGCCTGCAGCTGCTGCTAGCGCAGCCAAGCCAGCTGCCAGCGCTGCCAAGAAATAAGCTTCAAACCATCCGATCTGGATGGGAATGTTAAAAAACCCGTCTCGGCGGGTTTTTTAACGTTTTTCGATGCTGTTTTACCTATTATTTAGGCCTCCAGACCAATAAATTCGGGCGTAAACAGCTCCTGAATTAATAGCAAAATTCACTGCAATCATCGCCATGACAAATTCAGACAACACAGACCAGCGCCTGACCGATCTTGAAATCAAGGCGACTTACACGGAGGACTTGGTCGAACAGCTGGATCGAATCATTGCACGCCAGCAGCAGCAAATTGACCTGCTGATGCGCGAAGTGGCCGAGCTGCGGCAACCTGCTGCAGACAGCACGCAGACCACTGGACGCGGTCTGCGTGATGACCTGCCGCCGCATTTTTAAGATGCCCGGGACGCTATATATTTAGTAGCTGCTTGCACCCGTATCTATTGGTCAAAACACCTAAAACACACCTAATACATCACTAAATAGAGCCTGAAAAGGCATTTTTAAGGTTGGCGCCCTGCTTTTTGACACCAGCAGGCACAGGTTTTTGTCCTACCCGTTGTCGGGATTGCTACAGAGCAAGTGGCGTTGCCTGGCTCCTTAGCATGAACTGCTAGACAACCCCTCTGGCAAAACTCATGACCTCACTTGAACCCGGCCTGTACGTACGTATTGCAGAGCTTGAAAACGGCCCCAAGCCTTTTCCACTGACCAGTGGCTTCTCCGTGGGTCAGGCCTACCGCGCACTGGGTTTGTACAACCCGTCAGAAACCAGTGACGCGTATTTTGTGCTCAGCAACGACCGCGACGAAATCTGGTTCATCTGCAACCGCCATGTGCGTGTTTACGCCTTGCTGCCAGACGAACGCGCTTTCAATCTGCCCATCCGCGAAACAGCACGCAAACAAATGGCACTGGTGTGACGGACGAATTTTTAAACGCCTTGCAGTGGCCAGCCATGGCGATTACCTTGTTGTCAGCTTGGCTGGTAGCGTCACAGTCGCAGCGCAAACGCAGCTGGGGTTTCTGGTTATTTATTTCCAGCAACCTGCTTTGGGTTGTTTGGGGCTGGCACGACGGTGCTATTGCCTTGATAGCACTTCAAATAGGACTTTTTGCGCTGAACCTGCGCGGCGCAATGAAAAACGATCCAACGAAAACCGACACTTTGAAAGACACCCATGCAAGTACTTGAATCATCTGCCATCAGTCAGCCCATACACCTGCCACCCAAAGCCGGGCAAGGCACGCACCTGCTGTGCGAATGGTACGGCTGCGACTTTTCAGCGCCTTCACTGAACCAGGCCAGCAGCTTGCGCATGCTCTGCATGAACGCAGCCATTGAGTCTGGCCTGAACATCGTTGGTGACGTTTTTCATCAGTTTCAGCCCCAAGGCGTGACAGGCACGGTTCTGCTGGCGGAATCGCACTTGGCCATTCACACCTGGCCAGAAGAGGGTTTTGTCACGGTTGACGTGTACGTGTGCAACTACCTGGCAGACAACACGCAAAAAGCCTTGAATCTGTACGCGGCGTTAAAAGACCACTTCAAACCGGCTCAAGAAAGCTTTGTGCAAGCGCCACGCGGGCTGCGCTATGCTTGACAGTGCCTTGAATCACGCCCACGAAAAGACTTGGTTAAACGAAGCGCTGGATGCGGGTTTTAGTTACGCCATTTCGTCAAACCAGCTGCTGTGCCAGCGCCAGAGCAAGTTTCAACACATTGAGGTGCACGACACCCCCAGCTTTGGCCATTTGCTGCGCATTGATGGCTCTTTCATGGCCAGTGAGAAAGACGAGTTTTTTTACCACGAGAACCTGGTGCACATACCCGCCTGCACGCACGCGCGGCCAGAATCCGCGCTGATCATTGGCGGTGGTGATGGCGGCTCGGCTGAAGAGCTGCTCAAACACAACACGATTCAAAGCATCAAGCTGGTGGAGATTGACCAAGCCGTGCTGGACGTGTCGCGGCCGTATTTGCGTGGCGTCCACCACGGCGTGTTGGACGAGGTGGGCGGTGACCCCAGGCTGGAGGTTTTTGTGGCTGACGGGCTGGAATACATGCGCAGCAGCCAAGCCTTGTATGACTTGATCATTCTTGACTTGACCGACCCCGGTGGGCCCTCTCAGTGTCTGTACACCACTGACTTTTACCGTCATTGCGCCGCACGTTTAAAGGCTGGCGGTTTACTCAGCCTGCAAGTCGCCTCACCGTTTGCGCAACCTGAAAGGGTTGCCAGCACCCTGACGGCCCTGACCAAAACCTTCAGCACGGTGCGGCCGTATATGGTGTCGATTCCGCTGTCTGGCGGGCAATGGATGATGGCCAGCGCATCACAATCGCTGGACCCGGCAGCATTGAGCGTTGGGCAAGTCGACACTGTCATACGCAGCCGAAAACTGCGGCATTTGCAATATTACAACGGCCACACACATCAGGCGGCGATGGCGTTACCAAACTTTGTTCGGGACATGGTGGCGCCTACATCTGCGCTTTGGATTTCGTAAATCTGATGCATAACGACCAGCAGCAGGGCACGCTGCCTTGATGATGCGCTCAGTAGGGTTGGGGTCGATGTCGCGAAAAACCAAAGTTTAGGCTTGAACCTCCACCACATTGGCGTGAGGCGTTTCAGGGGCACCAACAATGTTCAGCCAGGCTGCATGGGTGTGGCCAGCCATGCCAAAACTGAAGCATTTAGATAAAAAAGAAGAAACTGGAAACTTCAGTGGCGTAGGCTAGCCGCCACTCATCATCGTTTTTAAATCAACCGCATGCTTGACATCAGCCAACCATTGGTTGAATTCTTCCTCTGTTGGTGCGGCTCCCTTACCGAGTTGATAGTCCGCTATTTTGTCCGTCAATGATTTGTAACGAAGCAAACGCGCATTGGCATCAACTTTTTCAGCCTTCAGCGCGTTTCTAAGCTTTTCTTTAATGGGTGATGAATAATTCATTTGTAAAAACATGCGCAAAGAATATTCCGCTTCAAGTTATATGTGCGGTGCGATACACAAGGTAAAGCCTTAAAAATAACTTATTACTAAATATTAAACTAAACACAGACGTACAGACCCAATAACGAGCCATTGCAGTTAAACGCGTTGCGCCATCAACTCGGACTTACGCGATGCCATTTGCGCACCCAGAGCCAGCATGTCCAACCTGGTAGCGTTGGCTTTGGGAAACATCTCGGTGTGCTTTTCCTTGACGTGATGCTTGACATATTCAGACAACACTTTGACCTTTGCATCAAACATTTCACCATCGGGCTGCTTGCCTTCAATCTGGCCAATCAGCTCTTTCATGGTTGCCTGTTCAACAATCGCTTCTGGAATCAGTTCTTTGTCTTTCAATGCAGTCTTGACCGCCGGGTAAAAAATTTCTTCTTCAACCTGGGCATGCACCGTCAGTTCAGTGCATATGTTTTTAACCAGCTCCGTTTTTTTAGCGGCTGATCGTGCTTTTTTATATTCAGCAAATAAATCACTTACGTGCTTGTGGTCAGCACGCAGCAACGCAATAGCTTCTTTGGGTGCTGTTAAAGGTTTGGTTTTCTTTAACATTTTTAAATCCTTCAAGAGTTGGGTTGGAACAAATACACCGTGAGTCAAGTAAAAAGTGCAATCAAAATAATGATGGGAAGTGGAATACCTAAAAATAGCAAAAGCAATGAACGCATGGTGGAACTCCTGATTAATTTACTGGTTGAAACCGGACAACGGCAGGCATTTGCACATCACGCTGACGGCCGCCGAAAGTAGCGGCCAAACTGGCAACAAATGCGCCTGCCAGCAGCGAAATGAACACCCACAGCGCGGCGTAAGCAGACGCTTTGCGAGCCTTGTCTGCGGCGTCTTTAGCGGCGGTTTCAGCCTCTTTCAATTTTGTTTGCAGGCGGGTAAAGCTGTCGCTCACACGCTTTTCAGCATCAACCTGAGCCAAGCCCGTGCGCAGCGACACAAGCTGGCCCACATAACGGGTGTCTTCAGCGGCCATGCTGCCTGAGCGAAGGCTGTTGATATAAATACGGCCAATCTCAGCTGCTGGCGCGGAGCCTGTGGCCACATCAACCGCTAATGTTGGCGTGCCCCCAGATGCTGCGGATGCAGCGACATCTTTACGAAACAGCGCATCAATAAAATATGCGCTGACATCGCTGGAAGAACTCTCAAGTGAGCCAGCCTTGGCAGCCGCCATACCTGCTGCACCGGCAGCGCCAGAGACAGCCGTACTGGCCACCGTTGCGCCTGCCTGCACGCCGCTGCCAAGAATCGCGCCAGTAGCCGATGCCAGCACAGCGGCTGTGACCAAGGAAGCTGCCGCCCATGCCAAAAAGCCATGCGCTGTGTCCCTGAAATACACCTCATCAGTATGCACAGACACCCACTTGGTGCGCAGCCGCCCAGCCATATAGCCACCCATACCGGATGCCACCAATTGGGTGAAGGTGATCCAGGCAATGGCAGCTACACCAAATGTGCCAGCGCTGATACCACTGAGCGACCATGGCGACACGACAGACAAACCCAGCCCGGCACCCAGGATAAGCATGATCAATGACAATGCCGCAGCGGCCAAAGCGCCTGCAAACACAGCGCTCCAAGAGACAGCGCTAGGCTCGTCGTCGTAACGATAGGTTTCAGGATTTGGCAAATAACCGCTCATGTTCTATCCCCAGAATTTAGATAATTGGATGGTGAGGGATTTAAAAGTTTTGTACGTCGGCGAAAGCACAGCCAGTGTGTAAGCGCAATTCGACGAACGGAAATCCACTCTTAAATCAAGCCGGGATGAACGATGGTTAATACTCAACTCCAACCGCTTGAACAAATTTTGCACAGTCAGGGCTTGCATGCAGCTCTGGAATTTTTAAACCAGCAAGTGACGCATCGCTTCACTGCCATTTATCACCTGAACAAGGACAGCATGGAAATTGTTGAGCTGGTCGACAAATTCAACGACCCGTCAACCGCACCCTTGTCACGTGTGCCGCTTTCACAAAGCTTTTGTGAGGTTGCCATGCGGGATGGCGCACTTGTCACGTCCAATTCAGCACTTGACAAAAGTGCTTGACAGCGCACCTTACCAGAGCATCATCACCAATTATGCAGGCCTTCCGTTGATGCGTCCAACAGGTGATTTGTTTGGCACCCTGCGCCACTACGACTATGAGGAACAGCTCATCAGTGATGATGAGTTTTCATTTCTACAGCAAGCTACAGTTCTGCTGGCTCAATTGCTTTAGATGCTTTCATTGCTCTTATTTCAGGAGCTGCTTGCGCGCGAATTCATTGGTCTACAGCTATAAACTATGCTGAAAAACGGCAGCAAATGCCATTTTTCAGCCTTCAAACTCACATTTTCTTGCCAATGGCGGCGTACAGCTCGCTGAGGGGCACCACGCGGCCGTGCAAAGGCAGGATTTGGTCGACACCCAGCTTGAGACGCTCAATGTTTTCAACCAGGTTCACATGCAGGGCGTTAGGCACGGCTGGCGGTGGTGTGTTGGGCGCACCGGGGGTATAGGCGTCGGCTTCAATCAGCAGTTTTTCCTTGGGCATATGCACCATCAAAAAGCCGTTGGCGTGCACGCTGCCTTCAATGTAATAAACGTCCACCACCCTTGCGCCATCGGTAAAGCTGCGTTTGCCGCTGACGCCTGTCACACTGGCTTTTTTGCCAGACAGTTGCATGGCATCGGGTTTGATGCTGTTGGGGTTGGCCATGGTGGTTTCAAAAAACGGCCGGGACAGCTCGCTGGTCACCAGCGTTGCGCCTTCAGCCACGGCACTGCGCAAGCCGCCTGAGTGGTCAAAGTGGTGGTGTGAGTTGACAACAAAGCGAATCGGCTTGCCGGGGCTGAGTTTTTTGACCTCGGCCAGCATGGGTACAGCGCGGCCGTCGTACAACGGACTTTCAACCACCATGATGTGGTCTTTCATTTCAATCGCCACGCTGTTGTTTGACCCGCCAGCCATGTGCCACACGCCATCAGCTACTTTGGCGGCAACAACGTTTTCTGCAAAAGCAGTCACCAGTGCGGGCACTTCAATACCGGCTGGCACGTTGGGTTTGACGTCGTTGACCGTCAGGTCCAATACGGGGTGGCCACCCATGCTTTGCTGAATGCGCATCGGGAACTTCACCCCGGCTGTGTCTTTATAGTCTGAAAAGCGGATGACTGATGCGGTGTCGCCAGTCACAGGATGCGGCTGGGTGGATTCAATCTGCTCGACCATGCCCGCAGTATTGATCAAGGCAGTGGCGCGGTACTTTCCGGGCACATTAAAAGACACCGCCGTCAATGTTTTGCCGTCGACAGTACGCATGCCAGAGGTGGCGTTGTTGGCCATCGCCGCCTTGATCACGCCGTGCGGCGTGGTCCACAAGTCATGCACACGCATGTCGTAAGTAACCGGTGCGGCCACAGGCGCAGGGCCAACCATGTTCCAGGCGCTGGCACCGCGCATCAGGCCTGTGGTGCGCTGTTCGCCCAGGCCCATCAACGGTAAGGCACCGCCGCCGTTGGGCTCGGCACGGCTGCGGGCGGCGTCTTCTCTGAAAGCGGCGTTTTCATAGTCAGCGACACGGGAAAAAGTTGAATAAGTAATTTTGGGCCAGGCCTGACCCGCCAGATAGGCTTGGCCGAAAGTTGCGCCTGTGCCGCTGCCCGCAAAAGAAATGCTTTTAAGTGATGCGCCACCCATGGCGATGTTGGCGCGCTGCAGTGCAGCGCTGGCGCTTTCGCCCTGCATACTGGCGCAAGATGCGAGCGTGACCGCAGCAGCCGTGTACAGAGCCGAACGGCTGAGTGTTGCCAAGAAATGATGTTGCATGGTTTCCCTCGATTAGAATAATCTGGCACTGGGTGACACCAAATATATTAGGCTGAGACAGGCAAACCTCATCCTGGGGAAAACACAGTCAAAACAGGCTCAGCGCGCGGAACTATTGTTTAAACCGCGTTTTGACGGTCAGCTCACGCAAGCTCGTCGGGCAAAGCGTGCGTGCGCTGGTGGGTTTGCCTTGGGTCATGCTTGGCCAGCACTGTGCCAACGGCGCGTTTGAGCTTGCCTGCAGCGCCATGAATTGCCTGGTGAACACTGCCTGCACGGTCTTTGACAACCACAGGCTCAAACCCTACCAAGCGTGCTTCCAGCGTGCATTGAATCTCGTCCGCAGTGGTTTTGGCATTGCTGTTTTCATCAGCAATGTGAGCCACCACCCGCGTGACATGCGCACCGAATTGGGCGACTGCGTCTTTCACGACAACCGTTAAATGGTCAGCCATTTGACGGTTGCCGTCGGTGTGGTGGTCAGTGTTCAACAGAACTTGCATAAATATCCTTTTGAATGAATACATATCTTGCAAGTCAGCCCTGGCGTTTAGCGCGGGGCAGGAGGGTTTTTATCTGTCAGGCAATGCCTACAGCTGCGGACGCTGAGTGATAAATGATTTATAAAACACAGGCGCTATGGAAATAATAGCTGCTTACGCCCGTATTTATTGACTGGAGGCTTGAATTATGCTTAAGAAAGGCTTGAAAACAAAATTCAAGCCGTTTCAAATCACTTCTTATCGGTTTCAGCGGGCCGGTAGGCATCATGCAGATGCACAGGCTTGGCTGAACGCTTGCGCATCCAGATGTTGAGCATCTCAACGCCGAGAGAAAACGCCATGGCAAAGTAGACATAACCCTTAGGCACTTTGGTGCCAAAGCCTTCTGCCACCAGCACCACGCCGACCACCACCAAAAAGGCCAGCGCAAGCATTTTGATGGTCGGGTGGTTTGACACAAAGCGGCCAATGGCGGACGCAAACAGCATCATCAAACCGACGGACACCACCACGGCGGCTACCATCACGGCCAGCTCGTCAACCATGCCGACAGCGGTGATGATGGAGTCGAGCGAGAACACCATGTCGATGATCATAATTTGCACAATGACTGCGCCAAACGTGGCCTTGACGGCGCTGGACGTATGCGCCTCTTGACCTTCAAGCGATTGGTGAATCTCACCCGTGCTTTTCCATATCAAAAACAGGCCGCCCAAAATCAAAATCAAATCGCGGCCAGAAACGGATTTGCCAAAGGCGGTGAAAAGCGGTTCGGTCAAACCCACAATCCAGGACAAGATGAACAGCAAGCCAATGCGCATGAACATGGCCATGAACAGACCAATTTTGCGGGCCAGCTCTTGCTGCGCTTTGGGCAGCTTGTCGACCAGGATTGAGATAAAGATGATGTTGTCAATGCCCAAAACCAGTTCCAGCAGGGTCAAAGTGGCAAAGGCGATCCAGATTTGCGGGTCAGACAAAAGCGCGAGCATATTTTTACTTTCGAGGTTCTAAAAAACAACCCGCCATTTTAACCAATGTCCATGCGGGCTGAATAAATAATAGTCATGGCGGCGATAAAAGCAGGGTAGCCGGGCGACTTCAAGCGCCTAAAAATTCGCCAATCGGATTCAAGTCATCTATCCGGTCACACACCGCTTTGACAATCATTAAAATGGGCAGCCCCAGCAGCAAGCCCCACACGCCCCATAACCAGCCCCAGGCAAGCAAGCCCACAAACACCGCCACCGGGTTCATGCGGCTGGTACGGCTGGTCAGCCAGGGCGTGATGAGGTTGCCAACGATGGTGTGAATGACCAGAGATGCGCCAGCCACCAGCATCGCCATATTGACGGAGCCAAACTGTAAAAACGCGACCCCGCCAGACGCAATGGCTGTGATCAGCGAGCCGACATACGGCACCAGGTTCAATACCCCGGCAGCAATGCCCCAGACGGCGGCGTTCTCGAGACCTATCGCCCAAAATGTCAGGCCAGTCAGTACGCCTACCAATGCACTGGTGGCCAGTTGCATCTGAAAGTAACGTTGGATTTGCCCGGTGATTTCATCGAGCGCATGTAAGGTAACTTTTTTGCTGCTCAGCGATGGCCCGGCCAGTTTGATGAGCTTGCGCCTGAAGGTACTCCCAGACACCATCAGAAAATAAGTCAAAAATATAACCACGGTGATTTGCCCTGCCAAAGTAGCCAAACCAATCGTGCCGGTCCACAAATAGTCCTTGATGTTGAAGCGAGCAGGCTCGACGATGACGCGCATCACCCCCCGACTGGTGGCGGGAGCGCTGGTTTCCTGGGCAGCCTGTTCAATTTGTGTGGCGGCTTTTTGTACCGTCTCCAGAGTGCCACCCTTTTCGCCGTGGCGCATTTTGATGGTTTGCCTGAATTTTTGCGCTGCAGCGGGCAAGGACTCTACAAGTTGCGCCGCCTCGTCTGACAGTGCGTAGGTCGTGGTGCCCATAGCAGCCAGAAGACTCAATATCACGATGCCCGCACCTAGGGCGCGTGGCACCCGGCGCGACTCCATCCAGTTAACGACGGGCGATAAAACGTAGCTGAAAACCAGCCCCAGCATGAAAGGAATAAACACCGCCTTGGCCCAATGCAACACAAACAGGCCAGCGAACAACGCAATGATGGCCAACGACAAGCTGCGAATGCTGATGGGCATTTGCGAATGCCCAATGTGGGCTACGCTGGATGTGACTGGGGATTCTGAATCATTGGACATGAAATTTCCTTAATGGCTTAAACAACTTGCCTGAATTAAATTTGTCTGAATCAACTGGGCTAATCTTGATGTCGTGAATAGCGAAATTTGCGCAGTGGCCGGCCAAGGTAATACTTCCTGAAATATTCAAACCTCGCCCGCAGCGAAAAACTGTAGGAATCACTCACCGGAACATACCAGCTGTTAAGTCCAGTTCGCATCAGCAGTTGGTACGCGTTACGTTTCATTAATCTGTGCTTGTCCAGATGAGTCACATGATCTTCAATCAACACCAGTTGCGGCCGCCACTTGCCAAAATTAAAACCCGTCAATGCGGTGAGCTCATGGCCCTCAATGTCAATTGACAGCAAGTCAAAACCAACCGGTGTGTGGTGATTCTGCAAAATCGTATCCAGTGTCTCGCACTGCACAGCTACGGTAGAACGCACCACAGCTCCCAACGCAATGGGTTTGTCTTCAAGAGTTGAATGCGGACCAGCACGATGCAGCAGCATTTTTTTGCCTGCATTTTCAGGGCTGGAGCAAGCCATCTGGATCACCACACCAGTGCGACTTTCTCTTAATAAATCGCAACAATCGGGATCGGGCTCGACGAGCAGACCTGTCCAACCCACAGCTTCAAGGTGCTGTGACTGCGAGTCAAGTACCGGATCATTGGCACCAACATCAACGTAAAAGCCTTGCCGGCCTGCGAAAAAAGCCTGTACCAGATGCTTCTCAACGGCGGGCTCGTTGTTGAATTGAAAAATATGGCGGGCGTCGAAACTGGCTCGATTTGACATGATTTT
>ENA-OFCF01000556-OFCF01000556.1-metagenomes-genome-assembly--contig:-NODE-556-length-16281-cov-7.606249_pt1 | contig 16281 bp, 15 predicted proteins | sample MGYA00153387_OFCF01 | MGnify analysis MGYA00153387
ATCTCAGAACTTTTCAGGTTCTTTTAACGGGGTGGACAGGTGTCCTAATCGTAAATACATCAGCTTGTGGACTTCCAGCAGCGTCACAATTGGATCCAAGAGGCCCTTGAGGTAGCGTTCCACCAAAACAATCAACGCCGCCTGACCGGGCGTCATCTTCGGTTTCTCGGTCCGGTTGGGCATCGCCACAGCTTCGGGCGTCTCCACCGGTGGGAAAAGCAGCACCTCGACATCCCGCATTTCCGCAAATGCCTGCTCGATCAGGGGCCGGACATCGCTCCATGGGAGGCCGCCATTGCCGCATCCCAACGGCGGAACCGCGATGGACTTGATTCCCAGATTCCGGATGGTCGCAACCAGATCCTTCAGACCCGACTCCACGTCTTCGATCCGGCTCTTCGCCTTCCAGTGCCCCTTCGTCGGAAAATTGATGATCCAGCGCGGTCCGCCCACCAAGCCGCCTAGATCGTGAACATCCATCTTGCCGAGGATCACCTTCTCGTCCTTGCAGGACCGTTCGTAGTCCCTGAACATTTCCGGAAATGCCTGCCTGAACTGCAATGCGATGCCTTTGCCCATGATCCCTTTCGTGTTCACGGTATTGACCAAAGCCTCGGCGGGGGCTTTGAGCAGATTGCCTCGGGTTTCTAGAATCATAGGTTCATAGGTTCAATAATACCACGCGTGTTCCACGGATACGACAGGACGATGCCCTGTCCCGTCAAGAATCTCCATCACCTGCCGGGCTGTTTCCGCATTGTGGCAGCCGATCTTTTCAAAAGCGTTCCACGGGAAAAAGTCCGCCACGAGAAAGTCAGCCATCTTCTGGTGGGTCCGTCCTTGCCACTGCGTGGCCCGGATCGCCTGCCAGTCCAACCCTCCCAACTCCTTCAAATCCTTGTAAAAAAGGCTATGATACGCCCGGCATTCCCGTCGCTGATGGCCCAATCCGTCGCTCCATTCAGCGCCAATCCGACCTTGCTGACCAAATGCAGGATGGATCTCTGGCATCCGGCAGGCCGGCCAGTGTTTCCGTTGTTGATGGAGAAAAGCATCGGAGAGCGAGGGCAGTAGTAAAAGGGGACGAATTCCCCCACGAAACGGTCACCACAGCACCCGACTTGGATCTCAGTGGCCCGCCGCTTCTTGATGTGATCGTAGCCGATCACCTCGGGATTGAATGGAGCCATCGCCACGTCCGAGCTCAATCCGCCGCCAGCAACGATGCCGCGAAAGTTCGCGATATCGGTGATGTGGTAGATCAGGGTATTTTCGGGCGAGCCTGTCATTTCTTGGTAAGAGGGCTATTTACGAATTCCCATGTCTGCAAAAGAAATGTGGCCATTGCTCCGGAGAGATTGACGGCGAGCTCGGCATGGCGAGGAGAAGGTTTCGTTCCCAGGATCCCTTTGCCATGGGCGTCACTGTGTTTGTTCCGAAGTGCGCCCAAGCCGACCACGACCGATGTACAGCCACTGAGGATCTGTTTGAAGATTTGCTCTGTATGCAGACTCGGCGAGAGATTGAGCTGATTCGATGCCAATGAGTAGAGTTTGGGGAGATCCGCCCCTTCGTCGTAAGGAGTCTTCGCGCAATCAAGGATATGTTTGCAGACCGATTCCAGCAATGTCCTAGCAATCGTGACAGCTCCCTCCGGATCTGCGGCACGTCGTTCAAGCGCCTTAGTCCACGCTTCGTGGATATAATCGAGATTCACCTTCGTGACGGCAGCCGATATCGCTCCATCACTAGGGGAACGGGCTTCGGATTCAAGCATCAGCAACAGTGGATCAAATTCAACCCGGAGAAAATCTGTCCGCTCCGCGTATGTTCCAAACTTGCCTTTAATAAATCCCCAGAACTCTGTGAGGCTTCGGCAGACGTGCACGCACTGAGGCAAGAGATTAGCAATTTTGGGTGAAGCTAGGAGGTCGCGACGTATTTTGCCATAATCCGGATGATCCATGAGTTCGCCACGCGCACGCGACACCATCATCACTTTCAAAGACTCCACCTGATTATTCAAATCGTGATTCATGACCGGATTCCATGTAGATTTTCATCGCCCGAAAGAAGCTTCGGCAGCAACAGGTCACGGGTTTGTCGAAGGTTTTGGATTTTGCGGAAAAGCCGCTCAATTTGCTCGAACATTGGCTCGGTGATGTTGTGAAACCGAGTAAGGAGATCACCCGTAGGGCAAACCAACTTCATTCCTTCGAACTTGCTCTTGTTAACGTTCCCCATCGTGGCTCCGTTGGATCCGAGATTTTCCAGCATTTGCTTAGCTTCTCGGAGCCAGAAAAACAGAAATTCCCGACTGGCATCATCCGCCAGAACCACTGAGTTGATCTGCTGGTTCGTTTGGCAAGGTTCGGTCGTGATTGAGACGACTCCGATTGTTCCGATGCAGCTCACGCAAATCGAGCCAACTGGCAAAGTCTTGTTGGCCTGAGATTGAGCCCCGGCAGTTGAGAGGTATTCGTTCGTCCGCAGGATGAACATCTGCCCGTGCATGTCAGGCGTCTTGAGAAACGAAATGTCCTCACCAAAGAAATCCTCGTTGGCCTTGCTGGGAGTCTTTCCCGTAACAACTTTGCCAAAATCACTGATAGCTTTCATTTCCCAGCTCTTCGGAATCTGGCCGAGTGCCGAGTCTACAAACTTCACAGATTCGTGGCCGGGGAAGCGGAAGTGGACGAACCACTCGCGGTAGAGGGATTGCGCCATCTCCTCCAGGATCTTGATGCGGCGCAGGTTGTTCTCGATCAGGTCGTCGTAGGCCGAGAGGATGCCCGCGATCTTGCGTTGGGTGGGGAGGTCGGGGAGATTGAGCTCCATTTCCTTTGCAGCGCCGACGTTGAAGTGCTGTTGGGCTACTCCAACAAGGTTGCCGCCGACTGTGGCCATTCCCCAACTGGAATTAAAGACTGCTGCTAGATACCCCGAGTCCAGTTCCATTTCGTTCGGTGAGATGATGACCAAGTCGGAGCAATTGGACACCGGAAGAGATTTCGGGATCACACACGCGGTCCCTGGATATCCTGTGCGAACGACGGCGACGTCTCCAGGCTTCAATGCAGACTTTTTCAGTTTGGCGTGAAACTCGGGCGTCACGAATTTGATGTCCGCAAGGTTCAATCGAAACGGGTGAATGTTCTGTGACCGAAGAAATGGAATCCCTTCTGGAACATACTCATCCTTCATCGATCCAACATGGCCGACAGTAATCCGGTCGCAGACATCTTTGAGACGAACCTTTCTTGATTTCGTCTTCATGCTTCCAACAGTTTTGTCACGTTTTCCTCGCACCACTCCGACTGACCGGCCGGGACCATTTTGTTGGCGTCAGCAAAATGGTCGGATATCGGGCATTCCGGGCAATCCGGGTGATCCCAGCGGGATCGGAGCCTGTAGCCGGTGGTTGAGCGCAGCGACACCACCGGAAGAAGCGACACCACCGGATCATCGAACGAAACAGACAGAGCATCCCGGCGGGATGCCATCGGAGGCTGGATCAATCGAGATATCTCGGATCGTAGGTGACTCCCGTTTTTTCCAGAAAGTCGATCAACTCCTCGCGGAAAGATTTCACCCGATGATGTTCCTCCTGTTTGGCAATGTAGGCGCGAACTGCGGTCCGCGCTGAAGCGCTGATGGTGAATGCGGCGTATCCTTCCTGCCAGTGGAAGCCGGGGCATTTCGATTCCCTGAGCCAGTTGGATGAAGATTTTTTCAGCTCCCGCATGAAATCGGAAAGGCAGGCAGTCGGTTTCAGGGAGACCAGCAGGTGGACATGATCGGCCACGCCGCCGACACCCTCGGAGTACGCATCCAGTCCATTCACGATACCGCCAAGATAGGCGTGGAGTTCGTGCCGCCATTCTTTGGCGAGGATTGCTTCGCGGTGTTTCGTCGCGAAGATCAGATGGTAATAGAGGCTGGTGTGGGTGGATGGTATGGCGGGCATTGGCTGGCACCCCTGCCGGGGTGCGGGATTCGGAGGGATTCTGGTCCGGTGGTGTCGCTCCGCTCAACCCCCGGCTACAGGATGAGATGCCTCCGGCATCATGGGAGCCGTTCTGGGCGATGAGGTAGCAGGCGTAGCGGGTGAGCAGGATATCGGGAATTTCCTTCTCCGCACTCTTGGGCATTTGGATCGTTTTGCCGACGTCGGCAAAATGATCAAGCGCCTGATTTCCAGAGACTTCACAAGCTGTCCTCGCTTTGGAAACCACGTTTAAAAAGTTGTCCCATTTGGTGTAGCCCAAGAGATACTGGATGTCCCGGGCGAGCCAGTATTCCACTCCGCCTTCGGTCTGCTGGGCGTGGGCTTCGAAGGTGGAGGTGAGAGAGTGGATGATGTCAGTATTCATGCTTCCAGAAGTTCGGTGACGTTTTCCGCGATCTTCGCTTCAAGCTCCTGCGCCTCGGCGTTGAGGACTTCAAGTTCCTCGTTGAGGGCTTCGAGCTGTTCCTTGAAATCCTCGTCGCTGAGGTCCTCGCCCTTGGCGACGCCGACGTAGCGGCCGGGATTGAGCGACCAGCTTTGGGCCTCGATTTCCTGAAGGGTGGCGGCTTTGCATAAACCTGGAACGTCGCGGTAGGTGATGGCGTCGCCGAAGACTTCCTGCCATTTCTCATCGGAGCCGTCGTTCAACTCCAGATCCTCGCCGCGATAGAAGCGGACGACGTTGGCGATGAATTCGAGCTGGGCGTGGGTGAAGTCACGGTGGGCGCGGTCGAGTTGGCGGAAGATATGCCGCGCATCAATAAAAAGCACTGTGTCACTGTAACGAGCGCCAACGTGATTTGAGTAGGCCGCGGCACCCTCACCCCCGCCTCTCCCAGTGGGAGAGGAGCTTTTGGAGTTCGCGGCACTTTTGCCCTTCTTGCTCCCTTCTCCCGCTGGGAGAGGGGCCGGGGGTGAGGGCGGTAACGCTGACTTGCCTTTGTCAAAGAACCAGAGCGTGCATGGAAGCGTTACCGTAAAGAAGAAATTCGGGCCGATGGCGACCATGACGTCCACATGACCGGCGCGGATGATTTTTTCCCGGATCTCCTGCTCTGAGGAGCGGGCATCGGCGGCGGAGTTCGCCATGACAAATCCGGCGCGGCCTTTTTTGTTCAGCGCGGAGTGGAAATGCTGGATCCAGAGGTAGTTGCCATTGTCGGTGCGTGGGATGCCGAAGGGGTAGCGCGGATCTCCGGCGAGGCGTTCCTTGTCGATTTTGCTGACGTTAAAGGGCGGATTCGCGAGTACGAAGTCGAAGCGGCCGACGGAGTCCTGGAGGTCCTCGTAGTAGGTATTCCCCTGCTTGATATCGCCGCTCAGTCCGTGGACGGCGAGGTTCAACCGGGCGAGGCGGGCGGTATCGGTGACGCGCTCTTGGCCGTGGACGGAGATTTCCTTGACCGGATCGCCGCTGTATTTCTCCCCTCTACCTTTGGGAGAGGGGCCGGGGGTGAGGGTTCTGCTCGATTTATGGGCCTCCACAAATCGAGCAGACTGGATGAACATGCCGCCGGAGCCGCACGCGGGATCGAGGATGCGGCCGTGGTAGGGCTCCAGGATTTCCACGATCAATTTGACGATGGAAGTCGGAGTGTAGAATTCCCCGCCTTTCTGGCCCTCGCTCATGGCGAACTTGCCGAGGAAATATTCGTAGATGAGACCGAAGGTGTCGCCGCCCTTGTCCATGGAGATGGAGGCCATGGTCTTGAGCAAGGAGGCGAGCGTGCGGCTTTCGAGGATGTGGTAGCTCTTCGGCAGCACGTCGGCCAGGTCCGGGTTCTTCTTCTCGATGGCGCGCATCGCGTCGTTGACCGCCTGACCGACATTCGCGCCCTCCGGCAGGCTGAGCAGATGGGAAAACCGCGCGTCATCTGGTAGATAGACCACGCCCGCGGCATGGAAATCCGTCGGGCCGATGGTGCGCCTGCGGCTTGAAGTCGGACCGCCCGGCGGTCGGTCCCTACCGATTTCCTCCTTCACCGAGGCGAACCGGACATCCGCATAGCGCAGGAAGATCAGGCCGAGAACGGTGGGCGAATATTCGGAAGGCTTGAGCGCGGCGTTGGACCAGAGCTGGTTAGCGGCGTCCCAGAGCTTCTTTTCGAGTTCGGCGTGGGAATCGTCGGCGGTGGCGGGTTCGGTCCAATGCATGAGATGCTAGAAGTTATTGAGATTGAGAGAGCGGGGAAAGGCGAAAATTCTAGAGAAATGATTCTATCGATGTTTTGAGCGGTCTGTCTTAAAATTTTCCGGTCATGTCAGAAGATTAGACTTTGATTTTCTCGACGATTTCTTCCAGCCAGTCAGATCCGGGCATGGCGTAGGGGCGATAAGTTTCCAGAGTGCCGAGATGTTCGTTGAAAAAGATTGCGCGGTGCAAACCGAGCGTGGTGGCTGCGGGAGAATCAATCAAGTTAGCAGAATCATTCGCGCTCATTTGGAACAAAACTCGCATTTCAAACTCAGACATCAACTTGCGTGGAATCCATCGACTCACGTTGTTCCAAGTATCAGTCGCAGCGATCACATGCATGCCACAAGGACCGCCCTCGCCTAACACATCTGTAAACACCTTGGCGGGGCTTTGCGTGCCCGCGTCGTCATCCATCGAAAATCTGAAATCATCCTCAGGCCGCAGGTTTTTAAAACGCTGAAGTTCATGAACTAGCAGAAAAATCTCTGGCGCGTCGCGGCCTGAGTTCGGCGTGCGTGCTGCGAGTTCAGTGCCGAGTCCGCTCATCAAATCGGTGAGTTCAGCAGGTCCAGCAATCCGGATACGATGCGGCAGAATGCGCGCCAAATGCTGAAAAACATTCCCTTCCCCGGCTTCTGAGGCGTGAGGATCTAACACCACAAATTCCACCTGCCCGACAGGATACTGCGCAGCCAGCGAAACCAATGAAATCGTCAGCAGCGCCAGTGATCGTTCGACCGACTGACCAACGACTAACAAATGACTGCCGCTTTGACGTTGAAACATCGCTTCGGTTGGGCCCTTAATCGAGTTCGGCGCGCCGAGCCATGCTCGGGATTTCTGCGGACGTGAGCTTGGACCAGATCTAGCAAGACGCGCCAATTCCAGATTGTCGCGCACATCTGCTGGAGCATTGCCTTCGAACACAATCGGCGGAGGCGGCAGCGAGGGTGCAGCGGCGGCTAACAAGGAAACACGATCTAGGATGGCATCGCGTTCATCCTCTGGCAGCCAGACAATTTGGAATGGGCTGTTAGCAGCAAGTGCGCCCGCTTGATCGTTGTAAATCCCCTCGCCCGGACGCGTCAGCAATCGCGGCGCCGGGTTGTCATCGTCCATGATCAAATGCGCGTCAGTTTCATTGCACTGGAGCGCCACGCGAATCACCATCTGGCCGAGTGTGGCACGGGCAAGCGTGTAAGCACCGCCGAGCGTTTGCGAGCCGAGAATCACATGGATGCCGAAAGCCCGACCTTGACGCACCACACGATCTAGCAGCAATGATGCCTCCTGTGCCACCGCGTCGTCTTCCGTGAAAAATTCCTGAAATTCATCGATCAACAATAACGTGCGCGGCATCGGTGCGCTGCCAGCAGAGCGTTTGTATCCTGCTAGATCTTGAGCGCCGGCCTGACGGAAAAGTTCGCCTCGCCGTTTGAGTTCGGCATCCACGCGCTGGAGCACACTGAGCGCAAATTCACGATCACTCTCGATTGCCACCACGCGCGCATGTGGCAGTTGTTTGGCGGCGTAACACTTGAATTCCACGCCTTTTTTGAAATCCACCAGATAGAACTCGACCTGATCCGGGCTGCACCACAGCGAAAGATTGGTGATGATGACATGAAACAAAGTGGATTTGCCGGACCCAGTTTTTCCTGCGACGAGCATGTGCTGGCGCGTGCCTTTGCCAATGGCGAGCATTTGGAGTTTTTTGGCGCCGGTGCGGCCGACCGGCACGCGCAGTTCCTCGCTGGTGTCGGATTTCCAGATTTCATCATCCGACGGCGCAATCTGTGAAAACGGAACTTGCACGCGGTTAGAATCCACACTCGTGCGACCGATGCGATGAACCAACGCAATCGAGTCCTGATGAACAGGCGGCCGATCAAACACTAGCAGATTCGCTCCCGTTGGCGCACCATCAAGCTGAAAACCGCCGTCTCGCGATGTCACGCACAAGCAAACACGGCGCAGTTCATCGTAAAGTGCCGACTCAGGCGGTGCTTGTCTGGTATCCCGCTGAATCAAAAGATGCACGCCACATCGCGCACCGCTGGATGCAATCGAAAGCAATCGTTTTGCCGCCGTGTCACTGAAGCCCGCAGGAAATCCGGCGATCACGAGGAATCGGTATTTTTCTGCGATCGTGCCAGCCTGTTGATTGTATTCGGTAATGTTAGCAAATTCATCTCGCAGATACATCTGGATGACTTTTTCAATATGATCATTGATTTCTGCTAGGCGCTCTTCGATGTGTGTCGTCTGCGTCCAGATCCGGTGATGGATCAAAGTTTCTTCGTAATCCGCTAGATGCATAAGACCCGCAAAATCTTTGCCAAGCCCAACTGGATCAATGAACACAAACGACACGCGCCCCGGTGGGTGCGATGCTAGAATCCGCAACGCAATGCCATGCAGCGCCCGCGTGGAAGCACCATCATCCGAGCCATCACTCTCGATCAACAATGATCCTTGATCCGGAAACGCAAGTGCCAGCGGCACCGTGACATGATTGAGATCATGCGCTTGAAATCGCGAGTCCGACGGCAGGCCGCCGGTTAGAGCTGTGATATCCACATCGACAGAGCCGATGCGCAAAGAGTCTGTAGCCTCAGTTGGTGGTTCCCAGGTCTCGCAGATTTCCTGAGTCCATTTTGGGAAATCCATGCGCGATGAAGTGTCTAGCAATTCAATTTTTGCTAGAGAAGCCACTGCCGTTTCTTGCCATGAAAGTGCGAGCGCATCGAGCTGGCTGTTAGTTTCCGCATCAATCGCAGACTTCACCGTGTTCTGAACTGTCTCAAAACCCCGCACCCGTTCGTCGGATATTTTGCGAGCATTCGTGACGGCGAGTTCCTGTGCGGAGTTGAGTTTTTCCAAACGCCGTTGATGCAGATGATTTAATCTAGCAGGAATTCCGGCGTAACGCTTCTCAAGTTTCTGCTGCCCATCGGCCAATCGTTGACGCCATTCGTCTCCAGACTCACGGAAAGTTTCGCTGAGATTGCGGCCTTCTTCGGCTTGTTCATTCTTGATCTCGTCGCCGAGCGCGGCAAGTCGCGCATCGGCTCCGGATGCAGCAGCAATTTCTAACTTGCGCGAAGTGGCCAGTGCAACCGCTGCCTTGCGGATGAGATTCCTTGATGAAAAAAAAGCCACTGCCCAAATGATCAACAAACAAAATTCGGCGATTAGAAGAGACGGCAGCACCGCACTCAAACCACCACCAGTGCGCAATGCCCACCAAAGATGCATCACTCCGATCACCGATGCTAACAGCCACAGCGGAAGAAAACGGAAAAATTTAGCCATCGGTTGTTGGCTTGCATCACCCGCGATTTTGCGAATTTCTTCAATTTGACCTAACAAATCCACACGGATGACTTCCGGCTCACGGGCATCGCCGTTTGGAGTATCAGAAAGCCGCTGCCCCTTGATGAATTTTTCAATGCACGGGAGAAACGAGCGGAATGCAGAGAGGATCGATTTCTGCAAATCCCGGCGTTCCTTGCGATCTGCGATGAGTTGATCGCGGAAGATCTGATAGTGATGATTTGCCTGTTCGAGTTCTAATTGACGCGATTGGCGATTGCGCATGATTTCACCCTGCACATGGCCGATCTTTCGGTCCTTCATGTCCTGAGCGCGTTTTGCGAGCGCCGCTTTGCTCGAATGATAGGCACGTTGCGCCCGCGCTTCTCGTTGCTCAGTAGCAGATTCCAAGAGTGCGAGTTGGTGTTTGAAATCTTCATTCAATGCATTCAGACCGACATCAAGTTTTTCGGTTTCGGTCTCTTTGTAGCGAGTTGCCTCGCGTCGCAATGATGAATAACGACCAGCCTTGGCTTTGAGAATTTCCGCCTCAGCCGCGCGTGTCGTTGCAACAGCAGACTTCAGCTGTGTTAGGCGCTCTTGCACCGAACGCAGATCGTATGAATCAGTCGCAGTCTGCATGAATTTTTTCTAAAAGTTGATCGAGTTCTTCAAGAGATCTCAAGGTGGATGAAAGGTTGTCAGAAATTTCAGCTAGATACAGCGTTTCGAATTCTAATGATTTCTGGTCGCTCCATGAATGCCGGGTTTCCTCCCAACGCGAGAGCAGTTGGCGGGTGGCCAGCGTGAGCAACCCGCGACTCGCAGTCGAACTCACAACGCGCCTCCTTCTGTCTCAGTCTGCTCTGCTGGCGGCGGTGTTTGATGAGAAACGTTAGACTTTTCCGCGTAGGCTTGAAGTGTTTTAATCATCTCTGTGAGAGCATGAATTCCCTTGGGCAAATGCTGACCGACAATGAAAAGCATGGGGTCCATCTGACGCAGCAAAGGTGTCACACGATTGTCAAATGTCTGACGCCAGTATTTGAGTCGGCGGATTTTTTCCTCGGCCTCCATGACATCGCGTTTGGCTTTGGCCACTGCCATTTTTTGCACCGAGTGGCTGTCGCGTGGGCTAGTTAGAGTTACGTTGTATAGCTCAGCTTCAGCTTGGTCTAGCAGTTTGACGCGGTGTTTCATCTGCCGATTCCAATAGCCCGTGCGATCGACATCCAGCCATGTGCGCGTCCGCCGCACCTCGCCTTCTGCGTTTTCCATGGCCATACGCGCCTTTTCCACATACTGGATCAAGTCGGCCCGGAAGCTTTCGAGCGCATCGATTGAGGAAACTTTCGCCTGATCAGACATCGGGTGATTTTTAGAAAACTCAACGCTGATCGAGATACTGTTGGATGCGTTCTGCCTTGCGCAGCAGATAGGGCGTGTGGCGTTCCGAAAGCTCGAGAAACGACTTCAACGTCTTCATCAACTGGACAAACTCCCCGGAAAATTTCTCCTGTTCCTGATCCTGCCATGTGTCCCCCAATGCAGTGAAACGCGCCATCAACGATGCCGTCCGCTCACGCAGATCTCCATTGAATCGCTTCAACTCCGCAGCAAATCGGCGGACTTCCTCAGGATCGATGATGGCTTGTGACATGACTGAAAATTGGCGGATGGATGGCGACCAGAGATCGCACGGAATGAGAAGATTTTTTCCAGCGGCTGCCAATTCCTTTCTTGGGTGAAAAAATCGCCCCTTGACCTGTTGCGCCGCAGCCACTACCTAGGCCGCCGCATGGGATTTGACACACTTGGGCTCTCCGCAGCCGTTCTGGAAGCCATTGAGGAATCCGGATACACCACGCCAACGCCGATCCAGGCGCAGGCCATTCCGATTATCCTCGATGGCAAAGACGTGATCGGCGCATCGCAAACGGGCACCGGCAAGACCGCGGCTTTCGCACTGCCCACCCTTTCGAAAATCGAAAAACTCGGCAAACCCCAGATCCTCGTCCTCGAACCCACCCGCGAACTCGCTCATCAGGTCGCCGAACAATTCGAAAAATACGGCAAACACACCGGACTCAAAGTCGCACTGCTCTACGGCGGCGTCGGCCTCGGCACTCAGGCTGAACAACTCGCCGCAGGCGCTGACATCGTGGTCGCAACCCCCGGCCGCCTCGTCGATCACTTCTACCGCACGACGATGCGATTTGGCGAAATCAAGGTGCTGATCCTCGATGAAGTGGACCGCATGTTAGACATGGGATTTCTCCCGCAAGTCCGCAAAATCGTCAATCTCTGCCCGTGGGAAGGCCGTCAAACGTTGTTTTTCTCGGCCACCATGCCGCCAGCCATTCAGACTTTTGCGCAGTGGTGCCTCACCGAACCACTCAGCATCGAGATCGCCCGTTCATCGATCCCGACCACGGTCACCCACGCGTTCTATCCAGTCGCGATGGACCAACGAGATGACATTTTGTTAGAGCTGCTCAAACAAACCGACTACCACTCGGTGATGATCTTCACCCGCACTCGCAAGGAGGCAGACCAACTGACCTCATTGATCAAGACGACTGGCCAAGTAAAAGTCGCCGCCATGCATTCAGACATCTCACAGGTAGATCGCATGAAAGCGCTCGCCGGATTCAAAGCAGGCGATTTTGAAATTCTTGTCGCCACCGATGTCGCAGCGCGTGGCATTGATATATCCGGCGTCTCCCACGTCATCAATTACCGCGTCCCAGAAAACGCCGAAGACTACGTCCATCGTATTGGCCGCACCGGCCGCGCCGAGGCCGAGGGCGATGCCTTCACTATCCTCACCGCCGATGAACTCGACTACGCAAAGTCAGTTGAAATTTTCATCGACCAGAAAATCCCACGCCGCAAGCTGGAAGACTTCGAATACATTTACACCGCGCTGCTCGACACCTCGCCGATCAAAGCGATCCGCAAGAAAAAAACCGGCGGCGGCAAAAAGCGGCGCTAACCAGCAATCATTGGCAGCTATGACTGTCGCTATTTGACTCTTCCAGTTTCGAATTTAGTGCTTATGATTTCGTGCTTAACTCCATGCGCGTTCTAGCCATCGATCCCGCCATCCGAAACACCGGCTACGCTGTGTTAGAGGGTGATCCACGCAAGCCCACCGTGCTTGGATATGATGTGATTTCGATCCCACAAAAATTCATCCAGTCCGCCGCGCTGGCAGCAGTTAGGACGCATCTGGTCAACGTCATTCAAAAGTATCAGCCAGACGAAGTCGCGGTGGAAGGCATCATCTATGTGCAATCCCACCGCACCGCCATCACCATGGGAGCCGCCCGCGCTGCGGCTCTAATCGCCGCCGCGGAAAACGGACTGCCAGTTTACGAATACTCACCCAAGAAAGTCAAAATGGCCGTGGTCGGCAATGGCAACGCAGACAAATCGCAAGTCGCCTTCATGGTGCGCGCCCTGCTAGGCCTTTCCGAAACCCCACCGCCCGATGCCGCAGACGCTCTCGCCATCGCCATGGCCCACCTCCAATCATCCGACCCACTCAAAGCAAAACTGCTAGATCGGCATCTTGTCTGACCGTGGCGGCGGTTTTTAACCGCCAAGCCCCTCCCACCCCATGCTCAAATTCCACCATCTCCCCGATCCAATTTCCTACGAAGACGCCCTCCGTCTTCAGGAAAACCACGTCGATGCCATGCTCGCGGGCACTCAGGGCGATACCGTTTTTTTGCTAGAGCATCAACCCGTTTACACCATCGGTCGTCTGCGTGACCAATCTTCACTGCACAATCCCGCAGCGCTTCCGTTTCCAGTATTCGAAACCAACCGCGGCGGCCAAGCGACTTATCACGGTCCCGGCCAGTTAGTCGGCTATCCGATTCTCAATCTCACACCGCGCGGCAGAGACCTGCATGTGCATTTGCGAAACCTCGAAGAAGCCATCATCCGCACCTGCGCGATCTACGGCATCACCGCGACACGACGCGAAGGATTCACCGGGGTGTGGGTGGGAAACCGAAAGCTCGCATCCATCGGCGTGGGCGTTAGAAAATGGATCAGCATGCATGGCTTTGCGCTAAACGTCACCCGCGAATGTCTGCCGCCGTTTTTTGCCATCACCCCGTGCGGACTGGATGGGGTGACCATGACCAGCCTCGAATCCGAAATGGGTAGTGTCATCGCCGTGAGAGATGTCGCATCGCTGATCGAAGGCGAGCTGCGGCAAATTCTGTGCTTTCCGCAGGCGGATGAAGCTAGCTATACTGCCGCGCATGAAAATTTGTGAAAATGCTTGGTCGAAAAGTGGCTGGTGCGTCTCGCGCCAGGCCGTTGTGGAGGCGTCTCGCCTCTTTCCTGTCAGAACCGGGCGAGACGCCCGGATGACGGACTGGCGCGGGACGCGCCAGCCACCATTCTACAAATCATGTTACGCGGCAATATAGCCTGTTCCCGCCCAGACCATGCAAGACTCACCGCCTCCATTCCGTTGCACCGCCATCATCGTGGCCGCTGGCTCAAGCCGCCGCATGGGCATGGACAAATTGCTTTGGCTTCTAGCAGGATTACCCGTCCTCCAGCGTTCAATCGAAGCGTTTGCTTCTTCTCCATCGATCCATTCAATCATCGTGGTCTGCCCGCAAGATCGCTGGGAAATATTGGACCTATCAGATTTCTCCAAGCCCATCTCTCGAATCGATGGTGGCGAAAATCGACAAGACTCGGTGGCCTGTGGACTCGCCATGTTAGGCGACGAGTGCACTCATGTCGCGGTGCATGATGGAGCGAGACCGTTAGTTTCCCCGAATGACATCGAGAGCTGCATCACCGCAGCCATCACACACGGCGCCGCCACCCTCGCCCGGCGGGTCACCGAGACAATGAAACGATCCGACTCGGATGATTTCTGCACCGATTCGATCAATCGTGAAAATCTCTGGTCAATGGAAACTCCGCAAATTTTCGAAGTTTCCCTGCTCCAGAAAGCCTATCATTCTGTTATCTCGCATGGCCTTGTCGTGACTGACGAAGTTTCCGCCGTCCAATCCATCGGGGGAAAAATCAAACTCATCGAGTCCAAATATCCCAACTTGAAAATCACGACACCCGCAGACCTCGCTCTAGCAGCATCTCTCTTCAGCCACTCTTTATCATGAGCCAAGCGATCTATCAATGGTGCCAAATTCCAAATGGACCTCGCCTAGCCGTAGCGAATCTCAAAGATTCCGAATGCGCCGCACTCGCCATCCATGTGCCCGCTGGCAGCCGCGACGAATCCGGATTTCCGATAGGTCTAGCACATTTTGTCGAACACATGGTTTTCAAAGGCACCAAGCGCCGCAGCGCACGCGAACTGAGTTTCGACATCGAAAACGCGGGCGGCCAAATCAACGCTTGCACCTCAGAAGACCAGACGGTCTATGAAGGCCGTGGCGAGGCCGAATTGCTGCCGGTTCTGGCAGATGTGTTAGCCGATATGGTCTGGCACGCCACCTTTCCAAAAGCCGAAATCCAACTCGAACGCGAAGTCATCGGCGAGGAAATCACGATGTATCGCGAATCACCCGCAGATCACATCGGCGACCTCATTTCCAGCGCGCTGTGGGGAGATCATCCGCTCGGCAATCCAATCTCTGGCACGCTCGAATCCATTACACACATCGACCGCAAATCCCTGTTGGATTTTAGAAACCGTCATCATTTCCGCGAGGATCTAGTAATCTCCGCCGCCGGGCCATTTTCGCTAGAAGAAGTGCTTGCCATCATCACGCCACACCTGCCAGAGAAATTCTATCCAGCCACCGCCGCCACTCCATTTGCTCGTGACAATTCCACTAACACACTAACCGAACGCCGCGAGACGGATCAACTCCAACTTTCACTCGCGTGGCACACTCCCGGTCGCCACGCGGAGTCCCGCCACGCGCTGCGTTTGCTCAGCATGATGCTCGGCGAATCTGCCAGTTCTCGTTTGTTTCTCGAACTCCGCGAAGAACGCGGTTTATGCTATCAGATTAGCAGCGACGTCACGCTTTTTCACGAAACGGGGGCCTTCGAGATCAATGCCGGCCTCGACCCAGACGCCCATGAGGAAGCCCTCGCTTGCATCTATCGAGAAATCCACGACATCGTCACGCACGGCCCTCGCCCTGATGAACTCGACCGCGCCAAGCGTCTCTGCATCGCACAAAGCAAACTCGCTTTCGAATCCACCTCCGCCCACGCCGCTTGGGCTGGTGAAGGCGTGTTAGACTTCAACCGCATTCCTTCTCCTGCCGAATGGCGCGCTAACATCCACAGCGTGACCCACACCGATGTCCAAGATATCGCACGACTCGTTTTCCATAACCAATCCCCTTCCATCGCCGAGATCCGACCGCTACATGAGTCGTAATTTTGCAAAGATTCCGCGAATTTTGCCAAGCGTTCCTGGATTTTTATGCACGCAATCATTACACATATCTCGCAGAACAATTAGAATCAGGCAGTTATACATGTGAATGATTTGTTTACTCGAACGGCAATTGGTGGCTGCTCGATTCACAGCGAAGAATAAGCATCTCACTCCACCAGATCATCAAACAATGTGACTGGAACGTCGCCCGCCTTTGTCACAGTTTATCGCTTGGATATTTGCAATAATGCCCGCCGTGGCGGCGGTTTTTAACCGCCAAGCCCATCAAAACCCGAAGTGTTCTCCCGACTAACTTGGAAGTTTCAGGCGGTGAGCGAGCCACCCGCGCGACGTGGCCCGGGT
>ENA-OFCF01000559-OFCF01000559.1-metagenomes-genome-assembly--contig:-NODE-559-length-16262-cov-3.664898_pt1 | contig 16262 bp, 9 predicted proteins | sample MGYA00153387_OFCF01 | MGnify analysis MGYA00153387
GTTCCTCGGGCCCGAGGCGGTCGCGGTCGGGCTCGAGAGCCGCACGAGCTGCCCGGTGCGGGTCGAGCGAGACAGCGAGACGCTCGCCTCACCGAGCACCGCGGGGCTGTATCCGTGCGGCGAGGGGGCAGGGTTCGCGGGCGGGATCGTGTCCGCGGCGCTCGATGGATTACGGGTCGCGCAGGCGGTCGCGCTGCAGCTCGGGCGCAGCGCCGACGCTGTGGTCGCTGCGATCTGACGGTCAGCGGAAGGTGCGAGCGACGAGCCAGCCGCACAGGCGCGACAGACCCGGCAGCAGGCACCAGGGGTACATCCACCAGAAGCCGGGCAGGACGGGGACGAGCGAACGCCCGGCGTCGGCGTCGCGGCGCAGGCCGAGGCCGGGGACGTCGACGCACAGGCGTCGCGGCGCGAGGCCGTCGTCGGCGACGAAGCGGAGGCGGTCGCCGAGGTCCCACACGCGCAGGAGCGCCGCGCGGCGGACGCTGTCCTCGCCGGGGTTGTGATGGACGACGTAGGCGGGCCGCGGCACGCGATGACGCAGGCGGTCGACGGGGGCGCGCAGGAGGGTGTGCCAGCGCTTTTTGTGGCGCGGCCGCTCGCCGACGCCGGGGGCCTGGGGGCGCGACATCAGGGTGTGCCAGATCGTGTCGAGCTCGGGGCCGGAGAGCCACGCGATGTACACGGCGACCATCACCTGGACGAAGGTGCCGACGTTCATCAGCACGTCGATGCCGAGGTGCATGACGAGGCCGAGGCCGAGCCACAGGCGCTTGCCGAGCAGCCACTGGACGACGACGCGGTGCCAGGTCGGACGACGGCGGCGCAGCACGAGGTAGCCGCCGATGGCGATCATCGGGACGACCGCGACGATCGCGGCGAACAGCGCCGAGGCCTGCGGCCTGGTGATCCGCCAGGGGCCGACGGCGGGGTCGTAGTAGTGCAGGGCAGTGACGCCGGCGAGCCAGGCGGCGCCGACGAAGATGCCGGCGACGCACAGCCACGACAGGACGCGGCGCCAGCGAGGGGCTTCGATCCACGTGCCGGCCTCGCGGTCGCGCTCGTAGCCGCGGAGGGCGGCGCCGATCAGCGCGATCGGGAAGGTCATCTCCCAGATCCGCGTGATCCAGGTGGCGAGGGGCAGCGCCCAGATCGCCTGCAGGAAAGTGACGAGGTAGATCTGCGCGGGGTGTCTATAAAAATGGTCGAGGTTGAGGGCGAAGAACAGGGCGGTGCCGTCCATCCACGTGTGGCCGGACTTGAGGGCGCCGGTGGCACAGTAGATGATCGCCAGCTGCAGCATCATCAGGCGCAGCGGCCACGCGGCGATCGGGCGCAGCGGCGGGATCTTCGGGGCGCCGGCGAGGACGGCCCGCTTGCGGCGCCACCAGGCGTCGAGCGAGTAGGCCTCGCCCCAGCCGCTGAGCATGCCCAGGAACAGGAACACGCGCACGACGGTGTCGCCGCCGCTGTAGAAGATCGGGCTGTAGACGTAGATCGAGTTGACGAGCAGCCAGCTGACGATCGTGGTGATGCGGGTCTTGATCCCGAGGACCATCATCGTCAAGGCGGCGACCGTGATCGCGTAGATCGTGTAGACGAAGGCCGGGTCGGCGCGGATGTGAAACAGCGAGAAGCGGTACCAGAAGGCCAACAGCACGTCGTACCAGTGCTCGAAGCCGTGCTCGGGGTCCCAGATCGTGCGAAAGTCGCCGGCGTAGTTGCGGCGCGCCATCTTGGGCAGCCACAGGCCCTCGTCGGTGAACAGGAAGCGGGCCAGCGGCAGCAGGTCGACGATCGTCCACAGCACCGAGAGGCCGAAGACAATGCGTAGCAGGCCGGCAGGCCGTGGGTCGACGCGCTGGAACCACAGGCGGCGCCACAGCTCCGGGCGCACGGCGAAGAACAGCACCGCGAGCGCGAGCAGGGTCCACAGCACGCCGGTGGCGGCCGGCAGGTAGGCCGAGACGTCGACCACGGGGGCCTTGTCGGCGGCCATCAATCGCCACCTCCTTCACCGGCGGCGGGCGGAGCCTCGGGCGTCGGCGGCTCGATCAGCTTTTCGTTTTTTTCGTTTTTGTCGCTGGTGTCGTCGGGCGTGAGAGCCCGGCGGCGCTCGATCGTCTTGGCGCGCATCTCGGCCTTGTCCCACCAGGTCTGAACGATGGCGTCGCGAAACTCGTTGCGGCCGAGCGGCGGGAGGCCATGGCGGGCGCGGATGTCGTCGGGGAGCTGCGCGTGCACGGTGGTCGCACACTCGATGCTCGGCAGGTGCTCCTTGGTCAGCTTGAGCTCCATCGGGTCGAAGCCCCAGTTCGGGATCACCTTGGCGGGGTGCGGGACCTTGGTCCACATCTTCACGTACTTGACCCGCACCGGCACCTCGCCGCCATGGTGGAGCGCCCAGTCGCGGCACACCCACGCGGCGTAGTGCCGCTGGTAGCGCTCCTGCTCGAGCAGGCGCCGGTTGATCTTGCCCATGCGATCGTAGAAGACATACGGGTAGGCGCGGCGGCCGTACATGTCGTGCTCGAGGTCGATGATCGTGCCGTCGGCCAGCTCGACGAAGACCTGCAGGAACATGTTGCTGCGGTGCGGGTTGGGGGCAAACATCGACCAGCTCTGCACGTTCGAGCTGGCCCGCATGTAAGACCCGACGTGCAAGGTCTCGCCGAGCTTGCGGCTGAAGTTGGCCGCGAGACCGCCGCCAGGGGTCGTGTGCTGCAACAGCGCGACGACGTGATAAAGGATGAACAGGCTGACCATGACGAGGCCGACGAGGCCGTAAGCCCAGCGACGGCCGTCCTCGGCGCGGACCTCGAGAGGTGCGCGCAGCAGCGACTCGGCGACAGCAGCGACGTCAGCGACAGCAGCGACAGCAGCGACCCCGGGAGGCGAGGCGTCCGGGGCCGGTTGCGACGGGGGGCGGTCGGATGGGCTTGCGGTCGTCACATGTCCTTTGGGGCTACTCACCGTCGTCGCCGCCCTTGGCGACGGGGGTGTCGTCGTCGGCGGGGGCGACGGGTGCCGGGGCGGCGCGCGGGGTGGGGGTCGGGGGTCCGCTGCCACCCCAGTCGCGGCGGCTGGCCCAGCTCTTGCGCTTGTTCTCGGCGGCCTTGGCGTCGCGCTGGGCCTCGTCGTCGAGCTGGGCCTGCTCCTCCGCGTAGACCGGCCAGCCGCGGCGTAGCTTCATGAAGGGCGGGATGTCGCCGGCGCGCGGGCAGGCGTAGGTCTCGACCAGCTCGTCGTTGAGCTTGAGCTGGGTGGGGTCGTAGTAGCCCTTGTTGGCGACCTGCTCGGGCGTGGGGATGCGGGTGGTGAGCTTGTGGATCTCGATGGTGGCGGCGCGCTCATCGGTCTCCAGGTACCACTCGCGGCAGTAGAAGTTGGCCCAGTTGCGCAGGTAGCCCTTGCCCTTGCTGACCATGCGACGGTGCATCTTGCGAATGCGGTCGTTCCAGATCCACGGGAAGGGCCGGTAGTCGTAGGCGTTGTTGCCGATGTTCCAGCGCGCGCCGTTTTGCGTGACGACGACGGTCTTCATGAACACGTTGGCGCGCGGCGGGTTGGGGGCGAACATCTTCCAGCTCTGCGAGGTGCCGGTGACGGTCGGCCAGGCGCCGAACAGGGCGCGCGCCGGGCCGCGCCAGCCGGCGAAGATGTTGTAGTTGGGCCCGAGGCTGAGGCCGATGGCGAGCGCGTGCGAGAGCATGAACGCGAGCACGAGCGATCGGCCCGCGGGGCCGTGGGCGAGGGCAGGGGCACCGCTGGGCGGGCGGCTGCGCCACAGCCGGCAGGTGACGCCGACGGCGAGCGCGAGGCCGGTCCAGCCGTAGACGAGGGTGGTCAGCTCGCGATCGCCGCCGACGCGGCGCCAGATGATGTACAGCAGGCCGAGGCCGAGCAGCACGACGAGGGGATCGGGGATCGGTCGACCGCGCGGCGGGACGTCCTCCGGGGCCTGGGCCGGGCCGGCGCGGGTCAGGGCGCGATCGAACCATCGCGCGGGCAGGGCCCGGCCGAGCGGCGAGCGCTGGATCGTCTCCACGCACCAGCGCAGCGCCGCGGCGAGCTCCTCGCCGGTCAGCCACGCGGCGTAGGTCATCAGCATGATGAAGGGGAACATGCCGATGTTCATGAACAGGATCAGGAACCCGTGGAACATCAGGCCGAGGCCGAGCCACACGCGGCGGCCGAACAGCCACCGGCGCAGCGAGGTCTGGTCGAACTTCCACCGGCGGACCCGCACCGGCCAGCGCGCGAGCGAGAACCACAGCAGCGCGACGACGGGGATCACGGCGGCGAGGGCGAAGTGCATGCGCCGCAGGCCCTCGCCGACCATCCTGGCCTGGACGTCGGCGGCGGAGTCCTTGGGGAACTCGATGCAGTACGGGTACGCGAGGATGATGAGGCGGTAGAGCAGGACGTAGCCGATCACCAGCAGCGCGCGGCCGAGCCACAGGCGCCACGGGACCTGCTGGGCCTGGTACCAGGCCCTGTCGCGGTGATCGAGGCCAAACTTGAGGATCATGCCGATGCCGGCGATCGCAAAGCACGACTCCCACCACAGGGTCACCCAGGTCATCAGGCGAAACAGGGTGGTGCCGAAGGTGGCCGAGACCATCTGCGTCCACACCTCGAAGCGGTAGAAGTGGTCGAGGTTGAGCGAGTAATAGAGGGCGTCACCGTTGGCCCACACGCTGCCGGTCTTGACCATGCCGGTGCTGGTATAGATGACGATCAACTGGCCCATCATCAGGTAGCGGGGCCAGCTCGGGACCAGCGCGTAGACGGGGCTGCGGCCCGGCGAGGGCGGGAGGCCGACCTCTTGCAGGCGACCGCGGCGACGCAAGAACCAACAGCGCACGACGTTGTCGACGCTCCACGCGGCGCTGGTGCGGCAAAACAGGAGGATGAACCAGAACGCGCGATAGACGGTGTCGGTGCCCTCGACGTAGAGCGCGTCGTGGTTGTAGACGCTCGACATCATCAGCCAGGCGACGACGCCGGTGACGCGGCTGAGGACACCGGCGGCGTACAGCAGGAGTACGCCGAAGAACACGAACATGTAGGTCTCGACGTGGTCGGGGGCGGCGTCGAAGAAGAACGCGGAGTGCTTGCCCCAAAAGAACTTGAGGTAGGCCCAGGCGTCGAGGAAGCCGTCCTCGGGGGTCCAGCCGGACAGGGCCGAGCCGCCCATGCTCTGGCGGGCCTCCGGCGCGGTGTAGAGGCCCTCGTCGCTCCACAACATGCGCCAGTAGGGGCGCAGGTTCCAGAAGTTCTGGATCGTCATCAGGGCGAAGCCGATGCGCATGACGGCGAACATGCGCGGGTCCTCGAGCGCGAGGAACGAGCGGCGCACCGACTCCATCCGGGTCGCCAGCCACGCGAGCAGCAGCACCAGCAGACCCAGACACAGCCAGCCGACCTCCGTGCCGAGCTCGGGTGGCACGCGGGTGTAGTTCGGAGCTTCTGCGAAGGCGGCGAGCAAGGTCGGGCCAGGGGGCAAGCGCGGACAGTATCATGGAGCTTTGCACGGCCTCGCAAGCGCGCTGCGAAAACTCCGCGTGAACGCGCACACAGCACCCACTGGCTGCCAGCCACGAGCCAGTTGGCCACTCGGCGAGTTGGTGATGGGGCGCCGGGCGGCATGCACGGGCGAGCTGTGCGACACTGCGGCGATGCGAGGGCCCGCGGTGCGAACGATGCGAACGGCGGCGGGCCAGGTCCTATGCGCGTGCGCGCTGGCGCTGATCTCCTGCGCCGGGACGGCGTTGCCACCGTCCGCGCCAGGCCCGGCGCTGGGGCGTCCGCTGCCGGAGTTCACGCGAAGATCTCTCGAGGGCACGACGGTGTCGTCGGGCGAGCTACGCGGCAAGATCATCGTCGTGGAATTCTTCGCCCAGTATTGCAAGCCGTGCTGGAAGGCGCTGCCGCAGGTCCAAAAGCTGGTCGAGGGCGACGCCGAGGTCGCGGTGATCGGCATCGGCGAGGATGAGTTCGCCAGCGATACGCAGCTGATGGCCCGCCAGCTCGGGCTCACTTTCCCGGTCGTGCATGACGCCGGCAATGCGCTCGCCGGCCGCTTTCGTGTCCGACAACTGCCAGCGACGCTGGTCCTCGACCGCAAGGGCGTGGTCCGCTGGCAAGCCCGACCCGGCGATGGCGTCGCCGAGCTGCGCCGCGCCGTCGCGGCCCTGCGCGAGGATGACGCCGGCTGATCTGGGCTGCTGGCGGGCTTCCCGGGAGGCGATGGAGCCGCTACGCTGGTCCGGTGCCGACCTCGCCCACAGCCGCCCGCCTGACGCGCCATGCGTGCTACTGGGCCGCGCTGGCGAGCCTGTCCCTGGGGACAGGTTGCCGCGGGCGCAACCTGGCCTCGGCGATGGCGGGCGGGCCGACGGTCGAGGGGCAGGCGCGCTGCGGAGTGGTGAAGAGCCACGCGCGCCCGCTGATCATCGAGTGGCCGTCGGCGGACCGGGCGGCGCTCGAGGGGCTGGTGGAGAAGAACAACGGGCTGGTCGCGGTGCGCTACGCGGGTTGTGAGATGGAGATCGTTCGCCGCTGCCAGGTGATCGGCCGCTACGGCTTCACGGCGGTCGAGCCCAAGCGCGACGACCAGGAGTTTCGCAGCGCCGACGAGCTGTACGCGAAGATCCCCCTCGGGGCGGCGCAGCTCGAGAGTCAGCTCGAGAGGCATGGCGCTTTGACGCTCGAGATGACGGTGGTCGGGCACTACGAGACGGGCCGCGAGCGGGTCGCCCGCGGCGAGCTGCGGGGCGACTGCGACGAGGCCACGCACGTGATCTCGATGGTGACGGTCGGCGCGTTCAAGCTGTCCTCGGGGTCAGGTGCGAAGATCTCCGCGGGCGCCGGGGTGGTCGGCTTCGGCGGCGGGGTGGGATCGTCGGCGGAGCGCGGCGCCGAGCGCAGCGACGGAGATCCCTCGCGCTGTCACGGCGGCGACGCGTCGGCTCCGCCCGATGGGTGTGGGTCGCTGCTGCGCCTCGAGGTCGAGCCGATCCGCGAGGCCGAGGAGCTGGCGGCCCTGCGCGAGCGCAGGCCGTGTCCGCGGGGCACGGCGCTGGTCGAGGGCGGACGGTTCCGGCCGAGCGTCGGGAGCGGGGTGATCTCGGTGCCCGATTTTTGCATCGACCGCGACGAGGTCAGCGTCGCCGAGTATGCGCGCTGCGCCGACGACGGGCCGTGCTCGGACGCGCCGACCACCGTGTCGGCGGAGGACCTGAGTGATAAGCAGCGCGCGGTCGAGAGCCGCATGTGTAACGGCGACCGCCGGGTCCGCGGGCGCCACCCGGTCAACTGCATCAGCTGGCACCAGGCGGAGGCGTACTGCCGGGCGCGTGGCGGCCGACTGCCGACTGAACACGAGTGGGAGTGGGCCGCGCGCGGTGGGGACCAGGAGCGCAGCTATCCATGGGGCGAGGAGGAGCCGGGCCCGCGCCTGGCGAACGCGTGCGGCCGCGAGTGTGAGCGTCACCTCGGCGACGCGTACAGCGACAACGTGGCGAGCCTGCACGCGGCGAACGACGGCGCGGTGGGCACGGCGAAGGTCGGTAGCTACGCGCGAGGTGCCGGGAGAGGTCGCGTCAACGACCTCGCGGGCAACGTGTGGGAGTGGACCGCGAGCCCGGAGGTCACGTACCGCACAGAGGACGAGGAATATGCCGGTGGAGGCTCGGGCCGCGGCGGACCCGACACCGGGAGTCGGGTCGTGCGCGGCGGCAGCTTCATGGCGAGCGAGGACAAGGAGCTGAGGATCTCCGCGCGTGCGCTGCGGAGCCTCAAGGACCGGCGCGCGGACCTCGGGTTTCGCTGCGCGCGTGAGCCCGGCAGTCAGCCCTGAGTGGAGAGGTTCACGGGCGAGGCGGGGTCGCGGGTGCAGCGGCGGCGGGTCTCGCAGACGCAGGTGCAGAGGCGGGGGACTTTGCGGTCGCGGGTGTGGTCGCGGGCGCGGCGGGTGTGGTCGTGGTCGTGGTCGTGACGGCGCTCGCGGGGGTGTTGCTCTGTGCGACGGCCATCAGGAAGTCGAAGCGGGCCTGGAACAGCTGGCGTAGCAGGCTCACACCCTCGATGTGGTGGCCCTGGCCGGCGAACTCGACGTAGGTGGTCGGCTTGCCGAGCGCCCTGGCCTTCTCATGGAAGGCCCGTGACTCGCCGACCGGGACGCGCCAGTCGTTGGCGCCGTGGGTGAGCAGCAGCGGGGCGCGCAGCAGGTCGACGTGGGAGATCGGGCTGCGGTCGCGCATGCGGGTGAGGTCGTCGGGCTTGCCGGGGTCGCCGCTCTCGAGCACGACCCAGTCCGGGATGTTGGACTGATCATGGAAGTTCTTGATGTCGGAGAAGCCGGCGTGGCTGAGGCCGAAGCCGAACGCGTAGCTGTCGTTGCGGTTGTTGGTGGCCGGCGGGAAGGTCAGCGCGCGCATGGTCGCGTAGCCGCCGTGGCTGCCGCCGTACACGCCGATCTGTCGGGGAGTGAGGCCGAGGGTCTTCTCGGTCCAGCGCGCGACGTGGAACAGGTCGACGATCTCGTCGCCGCCGAGGTCGCGGTCGTTGAGGGCGGCGAAGTTCTTGCCGAAGCCGTCGCTGCCGCGCACCGCGGGCGAGACGACGGTGAGGCCGGCCGCGCACATGACGTGGTCGAAGGTGCTGTAGCTGTTCTCGCCGCCGTAGAAGGCGCGCACCAGGGCCATCGAACGGGTCTTGTCGGCGATCGGGCGCAGCGGGTGCAACACGAAGGCGTGCAGCTCGCGCGGCTTGCCGCTCACGCGGTCGAAGGTCGGGATCTTCACGGCCTCGGCGCGGCACTGGACGATCTGGGACGAGAGCGCCTCGGGGAGACCGAGGACGCGGACGTCGCTCAGGCCGGCCGCCTTGCCGTCGCTCGGCGCGAGCGTGGCGAGGCTCATCTCGAACACGAGGTCGGGCGCCTCCTGCGTCCACAACACGCGCTCGCCGTGACCGTCGAGGATGTCGGCCTTGCCGCGCTGCGGCTGCTCGCCGAGCACCTTGCCGGTGCGCGGGTCGACCAGCGCCAGCGACGAGCCCATCGGTGTGCGATGCACCGCGAACACGCCAGCGTCGACGACGTGCGCGGAGGTGACATCCTCGGTGAAGCGGGTCAGTTGCTTGACCTGTTTGGTCTTGCGCGAGTAGGTGTGGAGGTTGGCGAAGCCGTCGTCGTTGGCGATGAAGATCAGGCGGTCGTCGTCGACGAAGCCCTCGAGCGCGGCAGCCTCGGTGCGCTCCGTCTTCGGGTCGGTGAGCACGCGGACGGCCGGCTTGCTGGCGTTCAAGTCGACCGAGACCAGCTGCACGCGGTTGCGGTCGCCGTCGACCTGGGCCTGAAAGTAGACCTCGCTGGCATCGGGCGACCAGCGGATCTCCGACCAGGTGAAGCGCAGCGCCGGGGTGTCGCACACGACCTCGCGCGCGGCCCTCGTCTGCACGTCCATCACCCGCAGGCAGGTGCTAAACGGGGCCTTCGTGCCAGTGCGCGGCAGGTAGGCGACCTGCCTGTCGTCCTCCGAGAAGCCGAGGCCGTAGACGTAGTCGTGGCGGGTGACCTGCGCGAGCACGCCGGACTTGAGGTCGAGCGTCCACAGGTTCATCTGCTCGTCGTTGCGCTCGTCGGCGTGCAACCACAGGGTGTCGGTGGCGGCGTGGTGGTGCAGGCTCCACAGGCTGCGCTTCGACCAGTCGACGTCGCCGACGCTGACGGCCTTGCCGAGGTCGTAGGGGATGGTGGCGCCCTGGAGGTCGAGCGTCTTGAGGGTGTAGCGCTCGCCGGTGGCGAAGAAGAACAGGCGGTCGGTCTCGAGGCTGGGCATCCAGCGCTCGAAGGGGAAGCCGGTCAGGAAGGGGCCGAGGTCGACGGCGCGGTCGAAGTAGCGGACGATGCCGGTGCTCGGCGCGGTCGAGGCGTCTCCTGCGACCGGCGGGGTGGTCGGGTACGGTTTGGCCCTGATCGGCGGCGCACACGCGGCGAGCAGGGACAGTGCGGCGAGCGACCAGAGCAGCGAGCGCATGCTCCCAAGTAGCAGCGCGGCGGCTTCGCTGACAAGGGGGCTGATGGATCCCGGGTGGGGTCCGGCTGGGCGCTTGCTCGAGAAACACGAGGCGTCCGACACACGAGGCGTCCGAGACACACGAGGGGTCCGCGGCCGTCGAGGCGAGCCGCGGACCCGCGAAGGCTAGTAAGCGGACGGGTTGCTGTTGGGGATCGCGCGGGTGACCAGGAGGCCGCTGTACTGGGTGGGGCTGGTGTTGGGCGTGCCGTTGGCGAGGCCGTTGCTGGTGCAGTAGGGCAAGCTGGCGGCGCACCAGATGCTGCTGCGCGGGTGGATCAGCTTGCGCGGAGTGTTGAGGCAGACGGCGCCGTTCGGGCCCCACTTGGCCTCGATGTCCCAGTTGGTGTCCGGCGTCTGGATGCCCCACTTGTCGGCGACGTCGATGGTGTTGCCGTTGGTCGTGTGGGTGACGCCGTCGCCGCAGTAGTCGGCGCGGATCATGCGGACGGCGGCCTCGTGCGCGTCCTCCATCGCCGCGCTGGTCCAGGGCACATAGCCCCACTCGATCGCCTTGGCGAGCGCAGCGCCGCGGCAGGCCCAGGTCAGGGCGTCGGTGTCGGGCAGACGGCTGGCGGTGTCCGGGTCGTAGGCCTTCGACAGCGGAATGGCCTCGGTCGGGTTGCCGGCGCCGTCGAGACAGATCGTCTGGAACACGCCCGTCGAGACCTCGCTCTGGACGGTGTAGAAGTACACGCCCGCCTGCACCGCGCTCTGCACGACGCTCTTGATCTTGACCCTCTTGACCCCGCCGAGAGCGTCGAGGTTGACCATCAGGATCGTGTCGGCCAGCTGCGCGCCGATGCGGGTGCTCTGCGTGCCCTGGTCGAAGGCGCTCAGCAGGCTCCCGCCCGTGAAGGAGAGCCCCGTGATCGCCGAACCCAGGCGCTCGACGGCGTTGAGGGTGACACCGTTGAGCTTGGCGCCGTTGAGCTTGGCGCCGTTGAGCTTGGCGCCGTTGAGCTTGGCACCGTTGCTCTCCATGCCGTTCTCCGTCAGCTGGCGAAACGTGATCGCGTGGTCGACCGGCGTGAAGTCGATGTGGTCGTCGTCGGCGACCTCGTCCTGGTCCAATGCTCCGACGTTCGGATCATCAGGCGCGTCGCATCCAGCGATTGCGAGCGTCGATAAGCAAGTGCTTGCCCCAAAAATCCAACCAAAATGCCATTTCGTGATCATACAAACCCCTGTTCTCTCTATCCCACAATGTGCCGCATCTCAACGAGAAACCGTCCGGCATTCCCTGCATGGTCGCCGGACGTGCGGTCCTTCATTTATGTGATGCACATACGCGGAGCCCCACCGTGGAGTCGCGAGTTTCCAGCGGCAGGCGGTTGCGGTTGAGACAGGCGCCGGTCGTCTCCTCGTATGCGAAGGCACCGCCGCGTACGACGCCCTCGCCCTCGTCCGTGGACGACCTGACCCACTCCCAGGTGTTGCCGGTCATGTCGTCGACGCCGAACGGGCTGCGTGACTCGGGGTGGAGGCCGACGACGTCCGGGCCGCGGTTCTCGGCGGAGTCGCCATAGGTCATGTCGATGTTGGCGTCGCCGGGCGCGAGCCGGTCGGCGTGGGGATAGATGCGCCCATCGGCGCCACGGGCAGCTCGCTCCCACTCCCAGTCGCTGCACAGGCGGGCCCCGGGGACGCGACCGCTGCGGTCGAGCCACGCGAGGTAGACCCCGGCGTCGGCGTAGTTGATGCCGCTGACCGGCATTTGCAGCCAGTCCTGGGTCGCGTGGAGCGTGCGACCGGGGTAGACGATCGGCTCGCCCTCGACCGCTTTGAGGGTCCGCTCGCCCGTGGACATCGAGAGCGACCAGCGGCCGTCCTTGCCCTGCGAGAGGACGATGCCGGCGCCGAGCAGCATGGTCTCGCTGCTCGGCAGGTAGCGCGCGCGATCCTCCGGCGGCAAGTCGCGCAGGAAGGCGAGCCACTCGGCGTAGGTGGTCTCGTGCCGGGCGATGATATACGCGGACAGTTGCACGGGGTGCTGTGGCACAGTGACGAAGAAATTGCGGACCATCTCGTCGTCCGCGCTGCCGATCCGGGACTGCCCCGCCGCCACGAACACGAAACCGGCGGGGAGCTGGCCGGGGCGCGGCAGCCGGAGGTCGAGCGCGACCTCCTGCGCGCGGTCGACGGTGAAGGGGTAGGCGATCTCTTCTCCGCCGGCGACCCGTAGACCGAGGCGATACGAGCCCTGTGGCAGCTCGAAGCCGCGGACCGGCGTGTCACCGAGAGCCCGCGTCGGGCCGAGCTCGCGGCGCAGGGTGGCGGGGTCGAGGGTGTACCTGGCCAGGGTCACGCTGCTCGGCGGGTCGGTGACGATCGCGAGGATGCCAGGGGCGTTCCAGCGGGCCAGCAGCGGGCTGTCCAGCGGCAGCCGCTCGATCAGCTCGGTCGCGAGGTCGAGCTTGCCGCTGGCCTCGGCCGCGAGCGCGCGCTCGAACAGCGCCTCGGCGAAGCGGGCCCGGGCCTCGGCCTGCTCGAAGTCGAGGCCGAGCACGGTCTCCAGCGCCTGCAGAGCGCCGCGATACTGACGGTCGGCCGCGACCGCCGCGCTGCGCGCGAGCTTCCAGCGCGACTCGGCCGTGCTCTGCCTGGCGTCGAATTCGGCGAAAGCCTGGTCGCGCAGGCGTGCGGCCTGGACCTGCGAGGCGCGGGCGTCGGTGAGGGCCGTCTCGGCGCGCGCGAGCTGCTGTTCGACCTTGCCGGCGAGCTCGCTCGCCTGTTGCACGCGAAAGCCGATGAACACGGCGAACAGCAGGACCGGCGCGCTGACCAGCGCGATCCGCTTGAAGCGGCGCTGGCGTCGGAGGTCACGCAGGCTCACGCTCAGGAAGTCACGCTCGCGCGGGCGCAGGGACTCGCGCTCGAGCATGGCGCTCTCGGCGAGCTGGTCGGCGCTCCATAAACCGACGTCGCCGCTGCCGAGCCGCTGCCACTCGAGCGCGGCGATCTCGAGGCGGTGGCGGGCCTCCCGGGCCTCGCGCTCCTCGGAGATCCAGCGCTGCAAGGTGCCCCAGCTGCGGATGAGGGCCTCGTGGGCGATCTCGTAGACGGTGCCGTCGGGGGCCTCGCGGACGACGACGAGGCGGCCGCGCACGAGGGCCTCGAGGGCGGCCTCCTGCGCGGGGTCGCCGACGACGAGGTCCTCGCGCGGCAGGCTGGCGCGGGTGTCCTCGATCGTGACGAGGCGCATCAACAGGCGGCGCACGGCGACCCGTTGGGCGGCCGGCAAGGCGTCGACGACGTTGTCGGCGTGGCGTGCGAGGGCGCCGGTGACCCGGCCGATGCGCTCGAGGTCCTGCAGGGTGATCTGCCGGGTCGCGGTGTCACGGGCCTCCCACAGCTCGGCGAGCGCGAACTGCATCAGCGGCAGGCTACCCTCGGCGCCGGCGGTGACGAGCTCGTCGATCAAGGCCTCGGAGTCGAAGTCGACGTCTTGCAGCCTTGCCGGGCCGACGATCGCCTCGCGGACGCCCTCGCGCGACAGCGGGGTCAGGAGTTGGATCGCGGCGTTGATGTGGAGGCCGATGTGCGGCAGGGCGGCGACGCGGGTCAAAAAGTCGCCGCGCACGGTCGCCAGCAGGCGGATCCCCGGGATGCCGCCGGCGAGGTCGGCGAGGAAGCGGCCGATGGTCTGCAGCTGGTGGCGGTCGGCGAGGGTGACGAGCTCCTCGAGCTGATCGATGAAGAGGATCAGGCCGGCATCCTTGCCGAGCTGGCGGGCGATCATTCGCAGGAGTTCGCCGGGCTCGGACTCGAGCAGGGCCTTGATGGGCTCCTCCTGCAAGGTCAACGTCGAGGCCAGCGCGGACACCAGGGTCTGCAGCGGGCGGCGCCCCGGCATCAGCGAGATCGTGGTCCAGGTCCTGCGGTCGAGCGCCTGCTCGGTGAACACCGGGAGCACGCCGGCGCGGCACAGCGAGGACTTGCCGACGCCGGAGTCGCCGGCGACCAGCACGAAGGGCTCGGCGCGCAGGCGATCGACGACGGCACGGATCTCGGCGCCGCGGCCGAAGAACACGGCCCGGTGGCGGGCCTCGAAGGCCTGTAGACCGCGGTAGGGGTTGCCCCGCACGACCTCGGCCGGGCCCGCGCCGAGGGCGAGGGTCTCGAGCGCGGTGCACAGCTCGTCGGCCGAGGGGTAGCGTTCGCCCGACGGTCGCAGGCAACGATCGACGATCTCTGCGAAGCGAGCGTCGACCGCGGGCGCGACCAGCCGCAGGGGCTTGGGCGTGACCTCCTGGCTGCGCCGCGCGAGCTCCATCGTGCTGTTGCCCTCGATCGGTGGCATGCCATAACAGAGGATGTAGAGCAGCACGCCGAGCGCGTAGACATCCGAGCTGCGCGAGGCCGGCTGCGAGCGCCACAGCTCCGGCGCCATGTAGTACGGGGTGCCGACGACCGTCGAGTCGCTCGATTCGTCCATGTTCGGCGGCGCCGGTAACAGCGAGGGCCGGGTCGGCGCGCGGGCCACGGTGCTGTCGAGCCCGACGCCCTCGCGTGCCGCGGGCAAGGAGGCCCGGTGCGGGCGGCTGTCGGTGCTGGGCGTCGATTTGACGATGTGGCCGCTGCGAGCGCCTTGACCGGTGACGACGCGCAGTTGCCCGGTGGACTCGGGGTCCTCCGCGGGCGGGTCGGGCCGGGCAGCGGCGGGCATGGGCCCGGACATGGGGGTGGGCCCGGACACGGGGGTGCCCTCGAGCAGCTTGGCGAGGCTAAAGTCGAGGAGCTTGACCTCGCCGGCCTCGCTGCGCATGGCGTTGGCGAGCTTGATGTCGCGGTGCAGGACGCCCTGGCGGTGGGCGCAGGCGAGGCCGCGGGCGAGGCCGACGGCGAGCTTGAGGACCTCTTGCCAGGGCATGGGTCGCGGGAGGTCGCTGAGGCTGTCGCCGCGGATGTACTCGCCGATGATGTAGAGGCGGCCCTCGAGCTCTCCGACGCGATAGATGCCCATCACGTTGGGGTGCTGGATGCGGGCGGCGGCGCGCGCCTCGGTCAGGAAGCGCTCGCGGGCGCGGGTGTTGGCGTCGACGGCGTTGAGGAACTTGATCGCCACGGGGCGGTCGAGGACGAGGTCGTGGCCGAGGAAGACCACGCCCATGCTGCCGCGGCCGAGCATCCGCACCAGGCGGTACTCATCGAACTGCTCGGGCAGCGTCCATTGGATAGTCGCCATGACCAGGTGACAGGAGCGAACAGGAGCGACGGGGATGGCCGGGGCGAGGCGCGCGTACAGACCGCTCGAGCCACGCTCGCGAACCTACTCCATGGCCCACGCGCGTCGACCCTTCGCGGCTCCGCAACTTATGCGTACGGCATGGACAGCTATACGCCCATGGTCACGGAGGTGAGGTTGGTCATCGGCTCGGCGGGGTCGGGCGGGCTGACCCAGGTGCTCGACGACCCGCTCGCGCCGGTGACGGTCGGCCGCTCCGGTGCGGTGGTGGCGAGACGTCGCGTCTCGACCTGATGAATGAATTCGAGCGCTGCCTCGACGCTGGCACCCTCCCCGGCGACCTGCACGAGGATCTCCCCGTGGCCGGCGCCGACCGAGAGCATCAACCGGCGCGAGGTCGCGTAGAGGAGGAGCAGCAGCAACACCACGCCGAACAACCAATAGGTGACGGTGCGGTCGTGCTCGAGCGCGACGACCCCGAGCACCGCGACGGTCAGCGCCAGCCACAACAGGTACGGCAGATGGCTGCGCCCGAGCCTGGTCCACTGCACGGACTCGACCGGGAACGACACCATCGCGGAGGTCGAACCCTCGCGCACGACCTGCCAGATGCGGTGGGTGGTCAGGGTGACGCCCATCCAGGTCGCCACGGGGTACTCGCCACGGAGCAGCTTGCGGTTCATGCGTGCCTCTCCGGCATGCTACCCGAGCCCCGCCGGGCCCGGGTAGCGGCTTCGCGCACGCGGCGAGAGCCGCCGTCGCGCGGGGAGTTGCAGTATCGTCGCCCCGCGATGCGTGTGCGGCTGCGGTTTAGAGTGGCGTTGTTGTTGGCCTGTGCCTGTCAGGACGTTCAGGAGCCGCCTGCGTGCGAGGAGCCCACGGCGTCGGTGACGGCGCAGCGGGTCGAGCCGGCGAGCCCGAGCCCGGTGGTGACCGCGGATCCGCCGGTGGTGGCGGACCCGGGCCTGGTGCCGCTCGATGCGGCGGGG
>ENA-OFCF01000561-OFCF01000561.1-metagenomes-genome-assembly--contig:-NODE-561-length-16220-cov-7.708011_pt1 | contig 16220 bp, 12 predicted proteins | sample MGYA00153387_OFCF01 | MGnify analysis MGYA00153387
GATCTCTGCTGTCAAAAACAACCGTTCTCCCACGGATTTGTGTATAAAGATCAGAGCTGTCACCTACCGCCCAGTTGGCGCTGAAGAAGCTGCTGGTTTCTTATGCACACCACATCAGCACACGATAGGGAATACTCTCTCACTTTCAGGGAATCCAACTTGTTCGACCGAGTCGCTCCTTTGAGGTCGAACACTGAGATTGCGCGCTCCCGCATCAGAATGTCCATGTTATGGAGCGGCGGTGGGTTTGATGTTGAGGATGACTTGCATATCATCTGACAGATTTTCTCCGGTGATCTCGGTGAAGAGTCCGTCGGTGATGCCGATTTCGACGATGATTTCCACGGGTTTGTTGTCTTTGAGAATCCAGAAGTGAGGTTTATCTGAGCCGGAACTGATCGTGGTAGGAATGGCAGCGGCGCGGCCTAACCTGCGGCCAGGGCCGGGTGAAAGTTGTTGGACGAGGGTTTTTTTAGTTTCACTCGGTTTGCCAATTTCTGCGGCGATGGCGGGATCAAAACGCAGGGCGGAATTCCGGACGCGCCAGATATTTTTTTTGCTAGTGATCGAAATATCGACGGTGGCGGTCATGCCGGGGCGCAGTGATAAGTCTTCGTTCGCGACTTCGAGTTCGGTGCTGTAGGTGACCACTCCATTGGCCACTGCATTGTTAGCGGCGCCTGCGGCAGTCGCTGCGCCGGTGGTGCCGAACGAGACTTTTTTAACCGATGCGGTGTAGCTGCGGGTGGGCCATGCATCCACGTTGAAGGTGGCGGTTTGGCCCACTGCGATCCTGCCAATGTCTGCTTCTGGCACTGAAACTGCTAGTTCCATTTTCTTCAGGTCCTCCGCGATGGTGAAAAGCAGCGGCGCGGTGAACGAGGCGGCCACTGTCTGGCCGACTTCGATCGAGCGGGTGAGCACCACTCCATCGACGGGCGAGCGGATCACGGTTTTTTCCAGATCGCGTTCGAATGCGCGGACTTCAGCCTCGGCACCGGCGACGGCAGCTTTGGCGCTCTCGAGATCGGCTTTGGCGCGGGCGACGGATGCGCGGGAGGTTTCCATGGTGGCTTTGGAGGGAGTTTTGCCACCGCTAATCTGGAGCAGTTCTTCTTGGCGTGCGAACGAGGCTTGGGTTTCTTGCAGCGTGGCTTCTACCTGTTGGACTCTGGCTTTGGCGGCGAGCAAGGCGGCGCGGGTGCGTTCGGTTTGTTGGTTCAGTTTTGAGGTGTCGAGTTTCGCGAGCGGTTGGCCTTTTTTGACGTTGTCATTGGTATCTACCAAAACCTCTTGCACCGTGCCGGAAAGCTCACTGCCGATTAATATATCGTTCGTGGGGGCGAGGCGACCGGAGGCGGTGATGATGAGGGAAATGTCTCCCTGTTCGAGTGGCTCGGTCACGTATTCCTGAACGTCATGCTCCGTTTCCTGATGGAAATAGTAATAGGCTCCACCACCAATCGCCAGCGCACAGATGATAGAGATGATGAGCCATTTGCGAAACGGGCGGGATGCACCCTGTTGGACGATTGCGGCTAGATCTTCGGTGGGAGCGATGACAGACATGGGAATGAGAAACGATGAATATAGTTTATCGATTTTGACTCCATCCGCCACCGAGGGCTTTGTAGAGTTGGATGTAGGCGATGGTGCGATCGGTCCGGGTGGAAATGAGGTTATCTTCCAGACCGAGCAAAGTGCGCTGGGCATCAAGCACGATGAAAAAATCGATTTCCCCTGCCTGATAGCGTTGTTGTGCGAGATCGTTTGCCTCGCGTGCGGCAGTGGTGGCTTTTTCTAGCAGAGTGAGGCGTTCGGCACTGCGGCGGCACGCGATGAGTGCATCTTCCGTTTCGGATAGTGCGGTAAGAACAGTGGAGCGATAAACTTGCACGGCCTGTTGTTCGGCGGCGGTGAATGCCTCGATGTTCGCGCGGATGCGGCCGGCATCGAAGATCGGGCTGGTGATGCCGGCAATGAGATTGGCGCTGGTGGTTTCCGGGTTGAAGATTTTTCCGGCACTCAGGGAGTTAAGTCCGAGCGATCCCGATAGATTGAGTGATGGGAAGCGCGCGGCATCAGCGGAGCGGGTGTTAGCGGCGGCGGCGAGGACTTGATAGCCGGCGATGCGGACGTCTGGGCGCTGGCGCACGGTGTCGGCGGGGATGCCGATGGCAAGGCCGCGCTCGGGGGTTGGGATTCCGTCGCTGGATGAAAGTGTGGAATCGAGGCTGCCGGGCACGCGGCCTGATAGAAGAGCGAGTTGGTTGCGCGTTTGAGAGGCGATTTGTTCCAATGCGGGGACTCCGGCGCGGGCTTGTTCGAGGCTGCTGTAGGCTTGGCTAGATTCTAACGAATCCGCCTCTCCAGCTTGTTGACGCCAGCTTGCGAGTTGGGACGATTGCTCGCGAGTTTTCACGTTGCGGCGGAGCACGACGAGTCGGGCTTCGGTGGCGCGGAGATTCGAGTAACTGATAGCAACTTCTGCGGCGAGAGCGGCTTGCACTGAGTGGAGGTTTTCCTCAGCGGCGCCGAGGTTGGCGGTGGCTGCGGCCACGATGTTGCGGCGTTTGCCAAAAACATCCGCTTCCCACGATGCATCCAGCCCGGCGGAGTATGAGGTGGAAGAATTGTTTCCGCTGAAATCGCTCTGAGTGTTACGGAAGTTAGAAGATACCGAGCCGCCGATGAATGGGAAAAGCGACGCGGCTTCTGCATTGCGACGGGCGCGGGATTCTTGGATGCGGGCGACGGCGGATAGGATGTCTGGATTGTTTTTGAGAGTTCCTGAGATCAAGCGGGTGAGCACTGGATCATCGAAGCGGCTCCACCAACGGGTGAGATCTTGGGTCGGAGAAACGACAGGAAAGGCCCCCGCATTTTTCCAAGCGGCAGGCAATGGCGTGGAGTTAGGCGACTGCTGGGAGGAAATGGAACACGCGGCTAGACCGAGAGGAATCAGGATCGAGCTAGTGAGAAAACGAACTGGCGGCATGATGGATTCAGGGAGATGTGCTGGCGTGCTCATCAGCATGCGCTGAAATTTTTGTCAAAAATCCAGATAGATTTCGGTTCGGCGGTTGGCGCGGCGGCCATCCGGGTTATCCTCGCCGGCCTGGGTGAGATTGGGACGTCGTGGTTGGCTCGCTCCCTTGCCAAGGGTAATGATCTGGCTTTTAGCGACGCCTTTTGTGGATAGAAAATCCTTCACGACGGCAGCGCGCCGGGAGGACAAGCTGTTGTTATAATCCGGCGTGCCGAGCGAATCGGTGTGACCGCTGAGAGTGATTTTTTTGCCGGGGTCCGCTAACAGAATCATTGAAACGATCTCAAGTTGCCTGCGAGTGCGGGGGTTCATATCATCTTCGTCGAACTCAAAATAAAGCGCGAGCGTGTCCCCGCCTTCGGGGTTTTTGACGAGTGGCGAGTAATAGACATCGCCGCCAGCCACACGTTGGGCGTAGTCGGCTATGAGTTGATCGAGGTTGATTTCCGATAGAATCCAGTTCGATGGAGCGGGTGGTTGTTTGAGCGCGAGGGTGAATTGGGCGCTTTGTTTGGCGTCGGCGGTTTCGATGTTGGCAAGATAACCGACGGCGTCATCGCGCTGGAACATGGAGCGCAGCGGTTTGGATTTGCGGAGAATGTAGCCGCCTTCTTCAAACAGGATGCAAAGCGCGGCGATTTTGGCATCCGAGACGCTTGCGGGATCAACAAAAGCGCGGGCGAATTCGAAATCTTGTTTGAGCACGGCTTGGAGGAAACCATCGGCCACGCCAAGAGAATCGGCCAGCTCTGCCTTGGGGATTGGCTCCCCAGCGGCGGGCGGCAGGGTCAATTTTTCCACGGCCCATTTGCCTTTTTTGCGCACGAGATCTAGCAGGATTTTGTCGCGTCCGGGTTCTTTGTTAGCGAGTTCGAGAGCCCAGCGGGTACGCGAGTTGAGTTCGAGTTCACCGACTTCGCGGATGCCGTTGGGTTGGCGCAGGCGCAAGCCGGCCTCGGTGAGGGCTTTGAGGCGGCTGGTGGTGTCGTCATCGAGCACTTCTTTGCTGATCAAGTGTTCAAGAGCGGCGATGTCACCGGCTTCGAGAGCTTTGGCGATGCGGTTGATCAGTTCTTCTGGGTTGGTTGCGGTCAGGCCGACCCCGAGATTTTCAAGCGTGGTTTCCGGGTTGTCTTGCGGAACTGGCTTGTCGAGATTTTTGATATTCTTCAGCGGCTTCGTTTCGCTGGCGGATGGCATTTTCGCCGGTGGTGTGGGTGGTTTCAGACCTGGACGGAAGATCAACAGTCCCAGTGCCGAGATGGCAAGCAGCGCTGCCAGGCAGAGGAAAAAGTAAGGAATGTAAGACCGTTGCATGGAAAATGCGAAATGCTCAATACGTGGAAATTTCGCCGTGATTTCAAGTCATTTGGTTTATTCCTTGCGGGGAATGGCGGGCACGGTCACTCGGATCATTTTCCCGCCGCGGATGATGTGAAGGGCGGTGTCCTGCACCGCGGCTGAGGCTGCTAGATTGAGGAAAAACTCGTTTGCGCCGCTGATGCGTGAGTTGTTTACGGCCATGATCAGGTCTCCCGTTTTGAGTTGGCTGGCGGCGAGGCCATTGGGCGTGGTGCCCGTCACGATCACGCCGCGGAGTCCCTGCATCCGCTCGGGCACGGAAAGATCACGGACCTCAATGCCCAGAGTTTGGAGGATTTCTTGTGCATCCCGGGTGCGGCCTTGGGCGGCTTCCGGTGAGGATGGCATCGCGGTTCCAGTGGCTCCGCTTTCCGCGATGACGGCTTGAAGTTGCAAGACTTCGCCCGCCCGCCAGATGCCGAGGGCAACTGTTTTTCCGACACGGGTTTTCTGAACCAGATCGAATAACTGAGTTGATGAACGGATTTTGTCACCATTGAACGAAACCACGACGTCCTTCGGCTGAAGTCCAGCCGACTGCGCGGGCGAGCCTGGCGAAATCCCTAACACGACAGAGCCATCCGTGCCCTCGTAGTTCAACATCGAGCGCACCGATGGATCAAGATCACGCATCTGGACGCCGAGAAATCCACGGATCGGCCGTCCACGTTCGAGGATCTGGAACAGCGCATCTTTGACGTCATTGGACGGAATCGAGAAACCGACGCCTTGAAATCCGGGATTGGCTTTGTCTGGCGAGTAGATCGCCACGTTGATGCCGATGATTTCACCGCGCAAATTGACCAACGGGCCGCCGGAATTTCCCGGGTTGATGGCGGCATCGGTTTGGAAAAGATCGCGCTGGTTGTCGGAAATCGAGCGTTCCTTGGCAGAAATGATGCCCTGCGTCACCGTTTCGGCGAGGCCGAAAGGATTGCCGACTGCGAACACCATCTGGCCGACTTTTGCTTGTGATGAGTCACCTAACTTGAGCGGCGTGAACGGGCCGTCATCCTCGATTTTCAGAACGGCAATATCCAACAGCGTGTCCTCTCCGATCAGCCGAGCGGGCAGCACTTTGCCATTGTGCAAGCTCACTTGGATCTGTTGTTGGCCAGCGATGACATGGTGATTGGTGACCACGTGACCTTCGCGCGTGACGATCACGCCGGAGCCTTGACCTTGGGTGGGATAGCGACGTTCCCGAGTGCGACCCCAGACATCTAGCAGGTGCTCGGTGCGCACTCCAGCGGTGTTGATGCTGACCACAGACGGCACCACCGCTTGCGTTAGATTGGCGTATTCGTCATTCAACCGCGATAGCAACTCGACATCGCCAAGACTGAGTGGCGGCTTTTCTGGTAGCGTGAATTTTTCCGGACGGAATTGGTCGCTACTTTTTGAACGACCGAGGAAATCAAGAAAACGTCCGCCGTTACCGCATGATTTCATAGCGGATACCGCGAAAAAAGCCGTTAAAAACACGGCAACAAGTGCCAACAAGCGGCGGAATGCAGGATTCATGAGGGTGACAAGTGAGGACACGCAAGATGGAGCAGATCCCAGCCATTTCCAAGCCCGGAAAATCCAGATCACGCATCTAATCGATCCTTGTAGGATGAAACTTGTGATCACTGACTACATGATCCGCCTTCGAACAAGTATTCATTGCCCCCAAGACACAGCAGAAATTGCTCCCAATCATGCATCATAGCCGCTAGGTCATCGCGAAAATTGATGGCGCGAGCAAGCATTCACGCTGTCGTGAAATGTAGGGTTAGCCCCTATGGAATTAATTTGTGTTAAGCATATATTAATGGTCCCCCCACTAAACATAAAGCCCCCCAACAAACCACAATTATTATGAACACAACCGAAAATATAACAGATAAGTGCAACGCCATGTTGCGTGGAGAATTGTCCGCCATTGAAACTTACGGACAAGCCATAGAAAAATTTGGCCCGGATGCTGCGGGAAGTCCCTTAGCCGCAATTCGTGCTGACCACGTGACCAACGCAAATTCCCTGCGCAAGCTCATCGGGGAATGCGGAGTGAAAGCCGACACCAGTTCCGGATCTTGGGGCACGTTCGCGACAACTGTCGAAGGCGTGGCCACTTTACTCGGGAAATCGCCTGCTCTAATGATTCTCAAGCAAGGAGAAGAGCATGGTATCCGCCAATATGAAGACGCTCTCGACGACGATGAACTCAGTGAATCTGTTAAGAGTCTAATTCGTGACACATTACTGCCAGCTCAGAGGCAACATCTTGTCGAGCTGGAGCGCTGGTGATTAGGGTGACTTAGCGATAATACCACAAGGCACTGCGGGTGTCTGTTTGGTATCTAATCGAAGACTTCAGTTTGTCACAATTTTGCAATAAAGTGGACTGAGGTCCCAAGCTGCTTTTTTCCGGCAGATCTTCCTTGGCTTATGAGTTGAGTTTTGTCAATTTATGCGCCATGCGATTCTTTGCCTTACTCATTTGCACTGCCGCCATGGTTTCCACCGCCCGGGCCGACGCGCTCACCCCGGCCAATCGCGAGACGCTGCTTGAGAATTTAGAAAAAATCCGCGCATCCGTTGATGCCAAGGTGGACGCCCGTTTCCGCTTGGGCTTGACTGCTTATCGGACTGCTATGGCCAGTGACGAAGCGGCGATGGATTTCTATCTAAAATGTGTCGAAAAGCTGGATTTCGTCGATCAAAAAAAGAGGGGTTCGGATTTCCGTGATTGGAAAAGCCAACAGGAAAGTCTTCTGTCCGACTCAGGATTTAAGCTCGCGCTGCGCTATCAAATCCAATGGCTCATCCTCACCTTGCGGGCTTCCTCGGAGAAAACAAAAATCGAGTCACTCGCGCCGGAAGCCCAAGAGATGGTGGACGGTATCATGGCCAATGCAGAAAAAATGAAGCATCACGAAAAAACTCTCATCCAGCCCGTCACTTCCACGGTTTTTGCGAAAATTTTTGATATTACTGAACCGAAGAATAACAAATGGCCGCTGTCACCGCTGCAGTTGGATGTGGTTTACGAGCAAGTGATATTTCCACCGCTGCGCACGCCCGGAAAAGTGAAAAATCTCGCGGCCGCGTGGGTCAAACGGATCAGTCAAGAACAAGCAAAAATCGACACCTTTGAGGATCCTGCCCGGCAGGATAAGAAAGACAGGCGCATCGGCATGGCGTCCGCAAGCAAGTCTCCTGAATACGAAAAATTCATGGAGAATGTCATGCCCATACTCCAGTGGCAGATGGAAATGGATTTGTTCCGCAATGGCGATGAAATCGGTGCAGCCCAGCGAATGCTCATTCACATTGAGAAATACATCAATCACAAGGCATCTCGGGAATGGGCGGATGCATTCATATCACTGCTCAATCCGAAGCCCACTGAGCCGCCGATTGCTGCACCGGAAATCAAGTCACCAGCCCCAGCACCTTGAGTTGTTAGAGTCAGTGCTCTAGTTTTGCTTTTTTGAGTTTTGGCTCAATAACAATGCGGCAGTATGGATTCTTGGATTTGTTTTGAAAGTAGTAGTTCTGGTGATCTTGCGGTGCCGGATAGAACACAGCGGCTTTGGTGATCTCTGTGACAATGGCGTCTTTAAAATTAGTGGCGGCTGTTGATTTGGAAGTCACCGCTGAGTTTTTCTGTTCCTCTGAATGATAGAAAATGGCTGAGCGATATTGGGTGCCCTCGTCTCCACCTTGTCGGTTGAGCGTAGTGGGATCATGGAGTTTCCAAAACCAATCCAGAATTTTTCCGTATGAGATTTTCTTCGGGTCGAATACTACCTGCACCACTTCAGCGTGGCCGGTAACGCCCTGGCACACTTGATCGTAACTTGGGTTCACCTCTTTCCCGCCCATGAATCCAGAGGTCGCTGAATAGACGCCCTCTAACTGTCGATACGCGGCTTCGATGCACCAATAACAACCAGCTCCGAGTGTTGCGGTCTCTGCACCTGCGGGAATCTCGGGTGACTTGGCGGGAGTGGAGGTCATGGTTTTCTTTTCCGGTTCGCAGGATGCCAACATCGGCATAATTGCCATGATGGCCAGAGCAAGGCGTTTCATGATGCTATGAGCAGCAGGAATGCATTCTATTCCAACAAAATCCAACAAAGCCAGTCGCCCTGCCGCGTGCCAGCAGATAGAATATCATAAAACTCCGAGCGCCGGATTATCTCACCCGTTCCAACAACCATGGCAACAAAGCATCGATGGCGATGCGCTCTTGCTCCATCGAATCCCGATGGCGAATGGTGACGGTGTTTTTAAATTCATCGCCTTTTTCGCCGAGGGTGTCGAAATCGATCGTCACGCAATACGGCGTGCCGACCTCGTCTTGGCGGCGATAGCGGCGGCCCAGTGCACCGCCGTCGTCATAGAAAACAGGCATCCATTTTTGCAGCGACTTCTGGATTTCTCTAGCAATGCGGACCTGCTCGTCGTTCTTTTTGAGCATCGGAAAAATGCCGACTTTGATCGGGGCCATGGTCGGCTTGAATCGCAACACGGTGCGGATGTCTTCTTTGCCCTTCTCGTCGGTTAGGGTTTCCTCATCGAATGCTTCGCAAATCAACGCCAGCACCGTGCGGTCACAGCCAGCGGACGGCTCGACGACGTGCGGCAGGAAGCGTTCTTTGGTTTCTTCATCAAAGTATTCGAGCGGTTTGCCCGCGCCTTTCTGATGGACTCCGAGGTCGTAGTCGGTGCGGTAAGCAACGCCTTCGAGTTCCTGGATGCCGAACGGAAATTCGTATTCGATGTCGTAGGTTTTCTTCGAATAAAACGCGCGCTCACCGTCCGGTACGTCGAGGATGTGGAGTTTTTCGCGGGGGATGCCGATTTCTTCATAGAAAGCCAATCGAGTCTCCAGCCACTCGTCGGTTAGGCGCATGCCATCGTCTGGGTGGCAGAAGTATTCGATCTCCATTTGTTCGAACTCGCGCGAACGGAAGGTGAAATTGCGCGGGTTGATTTCGTTGCGGAAAGACTTGCCGCATTGGGCGATGCCGAAGGGCAGCTTGATGCGGTTCGAATCGAGCACGTTTTTGTATTGGCAGAAAATCGACTGCGCAGTCTCCGGGCGGAGGTAGGCAATCTGCTCACCAGTGGCACCAAAGTTTGTCTGCAACATCAGGTTGAACTGGCGGGGCTCGGTGAGTTCGCATTTTGGCGAACTACCTGGGCAAACGCTGGGCTTTTCCTTGCACTGCGAGGTTTCCAGATTGTCTGCGCGAAAACGACCTTTACAGGTCTTGCAATCCACCATCGGATCCGAAAATCCACCGATGTGACCGGATGACTGAAGCACCTGCTCCATCGTTAGAATCGCGCCGTCCATGCCGAGCACGTCATCGCGTTCTTGCACGGTTTTGCGCCACCAGAAATCTTTGAGGTTGCGCTTCAACTCCGTGCCGAGAGGACCGTAATCCCAGCATCCATTGAGGCCGCCGTAAAGTTCTCCAGCTTGGAAAATAAAGCCGCGACGTTTGCACAGCGATACGATTTTCTCCATTCGGGCGGGATCGGTGACGTCTTTATTGGCCATGGCGGGATGTGTTGAAGCGCGGATGGAATCAGGCACACCCCGTCAAGGCAAGGCGCGATTGGCGAAACGCCGACGCTTTTTCCACACGGTAAATGGGTGCATCACTTTTAGGACGCTTACGGACTATTTCTAATCCCGCAGACGAAAAAAGCGCCGGTTTGCAGCATCTTGGACCTGAATGGTCACTTTCTGCGTGCCATTTACAGCTGGCGCCAGTGAGGTCGTCAGCGAAGGCACTTGCGCGACTGGAAGCCAGTGAATTAAATTAATGCTAGTTTCAGCAACGGACGGAGTAGAATCGGCAATTTGGCGGACATACTCAACTCCCCGTTGATTGCTGCCGCTGAGCAGTTTTAACGGTTGCACATATGCCACAGTGGATGGAATGACAATGTCAGAAACTGACGGTTCAAGGCCTTTGATTTCCACTTTGTCAATGAAGGAGGTTCTGTCATCTACAATGTTTGTCGCCTCTAGACGAACTATATAACTCCCCGCAGCGACAGTGAAACTCGGCGTGGTGTATTTATTAAAAATTGCTGACGCAGGAGTGATGATTGGCCCAACTTGAATGCCATTAATACTTATCTTAATAGGTTGAATTTGGTTGTCCCGACGTGCTGCAAAAAAACTAAGATGATAAGTGCCAGCGGCAAAAGTGATTCTTTGGCTCACTGCGCCTCCTTGCAGTAGGGCGGCCTGACTGCCATCAGGCGCATTGGAAGCTCCATAAGCACTGCCATTGGCTTGAATGCCCGAACCTCCAGTAAATCTCCAACTGGAGCCAGCAGGTATCGAAACAAATTTGTTTGGGGCACTCCCTACATTCGGAGTTTCAAAACTATTGCCTTCAATGACGGGCGTAACGTATGACGGAAAGCCGATTTCCGCACGCACCATCTCCACAAGATCGATGAAGGTGCTGTTGTCGCCGTAACTATTGATCACTTCGAGCCTGATGTTGTGAGCTCCCGCTGCGACCGTGAAAGGGGGCAATGTGTAAGTCTCAAAACCGTTACTCTGCGGTTCAATCAATTCGCCAATGGGTTGATCATCAACGCTGACTCTGACCAATTGGTTTCCGTTGTATCGCCGTGCGGCTTGGAAACGCAGGATATAGCTTCCATCTGCCAAATGAAGTGCTTGGCTGATCGCTCCCAGCGCGCCTTCGCCTCCTTGTAAAGCCGCCGTCTGAGTTCCATCGGGTGCGGCCTGGCTTTGCCACGGGCTGCCATTGGATTGGATGACGGATGAAAGATTGAACAGCCAACCCGAGCCTATCGGATTATACTTGAAACCACCGGGTTCACCACTGACCACTGGCGTCTCAAAGCTGCCGCCTTGTAACGTGGTTGGCAAGCCAGTGGCTGAAGGAATGAGTGTGACAGCAAATTTTTTAGTCGCTGTTAAAATGCCGTCACTTGCGACCAGCGTCACGGTGGCTGCACCGCTCACACCCGCGGGCGGAGTGACAATTAGGTCTCCCGTGTTGCCAGTGCCACTGTAGGAAAATGAGCTGTCTGGCAATACCGCTTGGTCCGACGACGTGGCAGTGAGTGTGATGCCATTCGCCGGAGGTGTATCGTCGATGATTTGAAGATTTGGCGATTTAGCGGTATCCCCCGGAAGGAAGGTCAGATGGTTCGCACCATAGATTCGTGGTGCCGTGTTATTGACCGACTGACGAGTGATCTTTTCACCGGGATGACGCTCAGCGATGTAGGCATCGATCTGATCCGCGTAATGGGGGACAAAACTGGATAAAGAAGTGTAGTTACGATCCACCCCCTCAGTTCCAAAATACCCAGAATGAGAGCCACCCGCGAAGATTTTGCCATCATAGAGCAGCCCCCAAGGACTGCCGCTTTCGCCATTCAATCCGCACTGATTGGTGTAGGTGTAACCTCCGATACCTCCGCCATAATTAAAAAAAATGCACTGCCCACGATAGCTTTGCACTCCATTGATTCCGATAGTAGAGATTGTATTCAGTCCAGCAGCATTGCCCCCGTTCGTGCTGTAAACCAGTATCTGCTTATCGAGATACCAATTCCAGTTATTCGCTGGCTCCATCATCATCGGGTAAATTGCCACTTTATCCGCCACCGTAATTCCATCCCCGCTCAATCTGCCAACATAAAGATCTGAGGTGAATATTCTGCCATCAGCATAAATGTGAACCACGGCTCTTCCGCTTTCAATGGGCTTTCTGAGAATCACCCCATCTCGGTTCTTGAAGAAGAGTGTATCGGCATTACTGTAGTGCGTTGCAGTGATAAAGTAATGTGGAGAAATCATCATGGCACCGCCAGAATGCGAGGAACCACCCGCAGAAGCAGAGACCGCAATGCCAGACAAGTCATAGGCGCTGCCGATAAATAGTGGATTATTAGGGCTCTGCGGTGTCGGACCCAGCTCTGGAGAATAAAATCGATAGTTTTGAATTCCTGAATTTTTGATATTTAGGGCATTGGACGCAGCGAGCGAACAGACCAGTCCTGCGAGAATGTGCCATTTTGACAGATGTTTTTGTTTTGACGGAATCATTGGTGGGTTTTAGGGTTGCGTGGTCTCTTAAAGAATACATTCAGTCGTGCTGATATCAATGTGGAATAGTTTGCGCAGCAAAAAACCTGAAAGCCAGAAAATTTAATTTTTCCTATCCAGTCCGTTGACCATATTCCGTAAAGTCGACTTGCCAAGAGGAAATTCAGGAAGTGTCGGGCAGGTATCCAATTCGGAAGCGTGACGGGAAATGCGCGATGACTGACGAAGTTCCCAACACGAGTGGGTGAAAACGCAAGCGTGCGATCAAATCGCCACACGCATGCAAAGCCGATGCACACATGCTCGAAGCTCTTTCCGTAGGTTTCTAATGGGCAAGGCAGATCGGTGTCCGCCCCTTCTTGCAGCGCAGCGCCGTTCTTGTGAACTGACAACATCACCTTTCAGGGAACGTTCATCCAAGAAGTTCAAACCTCGTGGTCTCCCCAAAAACCGGAGTCGTTTGACTGGTTCTGAAATCACAAGGTTTCGATTCGGTAAAACTCTTTCGTCTCGGAGGCTTCTGAGGCTGGCACGGTCGCTTGTCCGACGCCGCTGGCATTCGTCATGGCGGACAGCGGTGTTCCCAGCGGGCCGAAGGGCACGCTCAAATCTGCTGATTTGGTGACCTTGTAGGTCGTGCTGGGTGCGCCGACGAAGTTGATAATGATGTTCCCTAATGCATCACGGGAAACCCCGGTCACGACCAGAACATTCACTGGCGCCGTTAAGGTCGAGACGGTGAAGTTGTCGACCAAGTGGCCTTCTTCCACCGCCTCCAGTTGCATGAAAATCATTCCGCTATTGCCGTCCCAGGTAAAAGTATCAGAAGCAATTGGAGTCCCATCGACCGTGGTGGTGGCGAGCACGCTGGCCCCATCCGCAAAGGAAGTGAATGCGTATTCAATGACAATATGCCGGGGGGATGTGGTCGGTGCCACGCTGCCGTTTCCGGGACTACTGCCGTTATCGAAGCGTTGTGTCCCCCCGTTGTCGCGGAAGAGGATTCCATAATCGGTTTGTGAGTGATTGACCCGAATCTGCGGCACTGCGCCTCCGGCCACGTCATTGATCCCAATATTGAGTCCAACCCACTCTATAGTTGTTGTATTTGGTGGAGTGTGGTCGAACTCAACTCTCATGCCGCCGGCTGCCAAAATGGTCGCCGCTTCCGCGCTTGCCGCCCAGTCAAATGAAGTCGTCGTCCCCGGGATGCGGAATTGGACATTGCCCTCAAAACCCGATGTGCTGAGCTGATTGCCCACGATCTGGTAGGGCGCTCCCCCACCGACTCCATTATCATTCGACGAAAACAGGAGTGCTGAGGTGGCGAGGGTGCCGCTGAGGCGCCCGGCAAGTGGTGCCTCGTTAAAATCCGCGATATCGGCGGTATTAAAATTGTCCGACCAAAGAACGATGCCCGGCGCAGCGAGAGCGGTGTGGATAAAGACTCCGGTGACGAAAGAGGCGATTATTTTGTGTTTCATGGTTTTTTGTGGGTTGAATAATAGAAATCGAATAGAATTCAGGTAGGCTTTCAATGCGAAATACAGACCTATAAAGATAGCGGTGCCACGTTCCTCCGTAAATAGATATTTGGACGAATTTCATGTAATTTTGCAACAATTCGGTTATTTATCGGTGAGTTAAAATTTGGGGAAGCCGCGCTTTTTGTTGAAGGGCGACCCCTTGGATCTAAAGCCAATCCGTCGGCTCAGGATCGTTCGCGCTGGCCACCACCGGAAGCCAACGGTCCCGTAGCACACCCCCCGCCCAATGGGCTGGGCTAGGCTGAGCAGCGCGGGATGGCGCGCAGCGCCTCAGCCCCGTCCGTGCACCCAATGATCACAACCGTTAAATGCACGCACGCCGGCGGTTCTTTACAGCTGTTCTTTACAGTTGCCGCTCAGGGGCTACCCAGCTAGGGGTTCCCAGAAATAATTCAGGGGGGTCGTTTGTTCCCAGTTTGCGCCCAGTCCATGACCTCTTCAAATTCGACAGTCAAATTCATCACCCGCCACACGGCCTGGATCTTAATCGCGTGGTTCACCCTCCCAAAGGCACTAGCGACAATTACGATCACCGACCCCGGCCAGAATGTGTTCGATTTCACCGCAGACGCTGCGGAATTGAGCGGCCTGGCCTGGGTGGCGGGCACCGCCTATGCCGCGATTAGCGACCAAGCCTCCTCGCGCAAAGTTTGCCAGCTAAACATCGCGTTGAATCTCGTGAACGGTAGCATCACGAGTGCTTCGCTCACCGCGGCGAACCTGCTTTCGACTGGCTACGATCTCGAGGGCATTGCTTACTGTCCCCCGCGCGGAACCTGGTTCATTTCCGATGAAGGACAAGATCCAGCAGGAGGCTTCATCCGCGAGCACACGCTGCCTGATGGCAATTTAGTGCAATCGCTCGCCGTCCCGACGGTGATGATGAACAATCGCCCTAACTTTGGTTTTGAGTCGTGCACCTGGGGTGCCGGGGCACTTTGGACGGCCAATGAGGAAGCGCTGACGCAAGAAAGTGCGCTTTCGACAGCAAGTGTCGGCAGCTTGGTGCGCTTACAGAAATTCAACCATCAGCTCACCGCTGCAGGTCAGTGGGTTTACCCAACCGATTCCTATGGGTTTGACAGTTCGTTCACCACGGCGGAGCGCAGCGGAGTGTCGGATCTGCTGGTGCTGCCTGATGGCAGTTTGCTCGTGCTTGAACGGACGTTGGGTATTACTCCTTTACCAAGCTTCCGCAACCGCATCTATCTAGTAAATTTCGCCGGAGCCACGGACGTGAGCACCATTCCCGATCTGGACGGTGCGTCCTACACGCCGGTCACCAAGACGCTATTGTGGGAAAAAAACATGGGTAGTATTTCTACCCGGAATTTCGAGGGCATCGCGCTCGGTCCCGCGCTTCCGCAGTTAGGCACCACCAGCTACAGTGTGCTACTCGTCGCCGACAATGGCGGCGGCACCCAGCAACATCTCTACGCTTTGGTCATCCATGGCGTGGTGGTTCCGCCGCCGTTAACACAGTGGCGGCTCGATCACTGGGGCACCACGAACAACTCCGGTCCAGCCGCCAACGGCGCCGACCCCGACGCCGACGGTCTTCGCAACCTGCTCGAATACGCCATGGCCCGGAATCCCACCTCCGGCGACGCAGCCGGTGCGACCACATTTCGCAACACCCCTACCAAGGCGGGTCTGCATTTCACCCTGACCACCAAAGCGCCCGACGTGCTCGTGCGGATGGAAAAATCCATCACCGGTCTGCAAGCGAGCGACTGGACGACCGAAGGCATCCTAGAAACGCGCACCACAGCCGGCGACATCATCACGGTCGATGCTTGGGTGGCGGATCCGGCGACACTGGAGCGGCTGTTTCTCCGCTTATCGGCTACGGAACAGTGATCGATAACTCGGAGCTGGCTCCTGATCCGCCGCCAAAGTGGACGCAGCGAGACGCCTGCTAGACAGGTCCAGTGCGGTTTTTCCTGCCTCGTTTATCGAGGTATTGGCAAGCGTCGCAAACCATTCAAATTCTGCGTCGAAGTCTGTTTCTACCCAAATCCCGGCGATGTTGCTAATATTTCATATCACCTACGGACTGCTCTGCGGTGCCCCCGATGTCAGAGCCATCTGGGCCAAATGCGGTCCCCTCAACCAACATCAGCGCGCCGCCCTCGGCCTCACCCGCCGCCACATG
>ENA-OFCF01000562-OFCF01000562.1-metagenomes-genome-assembly--contig:-NODE-562-length-16218-cov-13.691394_pt1 | contig 16218 bp, 15 predicted proteins | sample MGYA00153387_OFCF01 | MGnify analysis MGYA00153387
TGTCGCTGCGCCCTGGCATGACAGCCTCTTCCACCATCCGCTCAAGCGAACGCAAGGATGTGATCCTGGTGCCCAATGCTGCCTTGCGCTTTACCCCGGTAGGTATGCAGGCTCCTGCTGTTCCTGGCGCACCTGCGGGGGCTGCAGGCGAGCGTGGTCCACGCGCACAAGGTCAGGGTGGCCCGGGTGCAGCACCGGGTGCCAGCGGTGGCGGCATCATGGGGCAGCTGATGCCTCAGCGGATGCGATCGAGCCGTGGCGTTGGTGGCAGCCAGGCCCTGGGTGTGGGGCAGACGCGCTATGTCTGGGTGCTAGAGGGTGGTGCGCCAGTTGCTGTGCAAGTGAAAACGGGTATCAGCGACGGTCGAATCACTGAAGTGGAAAGTGACAAACTGGCTGAAGGCGCGCAGGTTATCACCGACCAGCGCAATGGAGCAGCGCGATGACACAAGCGCCAACGCAAGACAGCGGTGGCATGCCGCTGATCCGGCTTCGCAACATCGTCAAGGTGTACGGTGAAGGCGGATTGGCGTTCAAGGCACTCAAGGGTTTTGATCTGGACATTGATCAGGGCGACTTTGTGGCCATCATGGGCCCCAGTGGCTCGGGCAAGTCCACCGCCATGAACACGCTGGGGTGTCTGGACAGACCCACGTCTGGCGAATACCTGTTCAAGGGTGTGCATGTCGAAGACTTGGACCGCGATGAGCGCGCCCGCCTGCGCCGCCGCTATTTTGGCTTTGTGTTTCAGGGCTTTCACCTGCTGCCGCGCACTACGGCACAGGAAAATGTGGAGCTGCCGCTGCTTTATCGCGGGGAAACCGCAACACAGCGCCATGCCGCCGCCGCCAGGGCACTGGATGCCGTCGGCTTGAAGGGCTGGGAACACCATACGCCATCTGAACTCTCGGGTGGTCAGCAGCAGCGTGTGGCGATTGCACGGGCCATCGTGAGCAACCCTGTGGTGCTGCTGGCCGATGAACCTACCGGTAATCTGGATACGCAGCGCAGTGAAGAAATCATGGAGCTGCTGTGGAAGCTCAACCATGAGCAAGGCATCACGGTGCTGATGGTGACGCACGAGCCAGAAATGGCCGCTTACGCGCGGCGCATTGTGCGCTTCAAGGATGGTTTGCTAGATACCGATATGCGCAATGAACCGATGATGCTGCGACAAAAGACAGCTTCTGCCGAAGCTGTGAATGGGGAGGACGCCTGATGTTTGGCAACACCATCTTGCTGGCGCTGCGCTCCATTCGTCGCAACCTGCTGCGCTCTTTTCTGACAATTTTGGGCATTGTGATCGGGGTCAGCGCGGTGATCACCATGGTCACTTTGGGCAACGGCGCGACCGTGGCGGTGCAGACGCAGATTCAAGGCCTGGGTACCAACTTGCTGCAGATTCGTGCGGGCATGCGCATGGGGCCCGGCGCAGCACCGGCACCAGCTTTCAAAGATACGGATGCGCTGGCGATTGAGCAGCAAATTGGCGGTATTGCCGCCGTTGCCCCTGAAGCGCGATCCAGCGTGACGCTGGTGGCGGATGGACGCAACTGGTCGTCCACTGTGATTGGGAGCAACAACGAGTGGTTTAAAACAGGCAACTGGAAGCTGTCACAAGGCCGTGCGTTCACCGATGAGGAGCTGCGTGCAGGCGCTTCGGTGTGCGTGATTGGTTCGACCTTGCACCGCGAGCTGTTCCAGGGCACGGCTGACGTTCTGGGGCGTGCGCTGCGCGTCAAAGCTTTTTCCTGCACCATCATCGGCGTGCTGGAATCCAAAGGCCAGGGCGCTTTTGGCAACGATCAGGACGACCAGGTCTTGATTCCCTTGAAGACCTTGCAGCGCCGTGTCACGGGCAACACCCGTGTCAGCACCTTGCTGGTTTCCATGGCCGATGACAGCGACCCTGAACGCGTCAAAACCAGCCTGCGCGACTTGCTGCGTGAGCTGCGCAAGCTGGCCCCTAGCGATGAAGACAACTTCAATGTGCTGGACACCAAGCAGCTGGCTGACACCATGGCGGGCACCACCAAGGTCATGACCACCTTGCTGGGGGCGGTGGCAGCAGTGAGCTTGCTGGTAGGCGGTATTGGCATCATGAACATCATGCTGGTCAGCGTGACAGAGCGTACCCGGGAGATTGGCTTGCGACTGGCGATTGGTGCGCTGGAGCGTGAGGTACTGCTGCAGTTTCTGATTGAAGCGGTGGTGCTGGCTGCGCTGGGGGGCTTGATTGGGATTGCGATTGCTGCGGTGGCTTCTGTGGGGCTGGCGCAGGTAATGCAGGTGCCTTTCATCTTTAACCCGATGGTGAATGCGCTGTCGTTTGTGTTTTCTGCCGCAATCGGTGTGGTGTTTGGCTACTTTCCAGCGCGCCGGGCTGCGCAGCTAGACCCGATTGAAGCTCTGCGCCATGAATAAAGCACACAGTTAATGGCAACAAAAAAAGCCGGAGGCTGCAAGGCACTCCGGCTTTTTTGTGTAGCAATGGCAGTGATCAGCGCGCCAGTTTATGGCGCACCATGAAGCCGTAGATCAAACCCAGTACGGCTGCTGTGGCCGAGGCACCCAGGATACCCATCTTGGCTGCGCCCAGCAGCGCCGCATCAGAGAAAGCCAGTCCGCCCACAAAAATGGCCATGGTGAAACCGATGCCTGCCAGCAAGCCAACCAGCACAACCCCTGCCCAGTTCACGCCTTGCGGCAAACTGCACAGCCCTGTTTTGACAGCCAAAAATGTGGCCAGAAACACCCCCACAGGTTTGCCGATGACCAGCGCCACCAGAATGCCCAAGGCGACAGTCTGCGGGCCTGCTGCTGACAAATCGACACCGCCAAATTGCACGCCTGCATTGGCCAGCGCAAAGACGGGCATGACACCAAAGGCCACCCAGGGGTGCAGCATCATGGGCAGACGAAAGACCGGGGGCAGCAGGTCGCGCTGGGCTGCAGAGGCAATGCGCAGCTCCTGGTGCATCACATCGGCTTCAAACTGGCCCTGCTGCGCCTGCAGGCGGATGCGCGTAAGTGCCTGCTGCGCCACTTCCAGATGGTGACGCTGCGCAGGGCGCATGGCCACAGGTGTCATCAAGCCCAGCACCACGCCAGCCAGTGTCGGGTGGGCGCCGGTTTGCAGCAAGCCCAGCCAGAGCACGGCACCGGGCAGCGCATAGGCCCAGGCCGAGGCAATGCCCATGCGGTTGAACAGCACCACCAGTGCCAAACCTGCAAAAGCCACGGCAAAGCCGCTGTAGTCCAGCCCGCCAGAGTAAAAGAACGCAATGATGAGTACGGCTGCGATGTCATCAATGATTGCCAGCGCCAGCAAAAAGATGCGCAAAGGGCCGGGAATGGATTTGCCCAGCAGTGCCAGTACACCGACGGCAAAGGCAATGTCTGTTGCTGTTGGAATGGCCCAGCCGTTGAGCAGCAATTTGTCTTGGCCGGCAAAAGCCACATAGATCAAGGCAGGTACGGCCACGCCGCCAATGGCCGCCATCACCGGCAGGCTGGCCTGACGCAGGTTGGCAAGGGCACCGTTGTGCATTTCACGTCGAATCTCCATGCCCACGACCAAAAAGAAAATGGTCATGAGCACGTCGTTGACGAAGAAATGCAAATCCGTGCTCCAGCTCCAGGGGCCCAGGGTCAACGCCAGCGGAGCGTGCCATGTGGCGAAGTAGCTGCCGGCCCATGGCGAGTTGGCCCAGCCTAAGGCGATGGCAGCGGCCAGCATCAACACGATGCCACTCATCGATTCGATGTGCAGCAAGTGTGCAAAACGCGCAGCAATGCGGCTGGAGGCTGTTTGAAGCGCAGGAATGTGCGCGCTGGGCGCAGGAAATTGCGGGTGCAGAGGGGCCTGGCCCTGGGGGTCATGGGTGTGCACAGACGGACTTTCGCTAGAGGTATGCAAGCGGCCCGACCTGCACCTGAAAATTCACCTGCCATCACTGCCGTATGCAGCGGGCACCCGGTGGCTAGTGTACAGAACTGGTTTGAAGCACCTGGTCACAAAGGCAGGAGTTCAGAGGGTTTTTTTTGAAAACAGGAGCTATCAGCGCTTGAATTATCTGGTTTTTAGATACTTTTTACTTGATAAATGAGTATCAGCATGCGCTGGCAGCTATATTTTTATCGTACAAGTTCAAAAAAAAGCCCCCGGGCCTTGCGGCGCTCAGGGGCTTGTGTGAGGGGGCGTGTTTATTTGCCGATGGCCTCTTGCATGGCCTTGAGTGGATCGTCTGCTGGCGATTCACTGCCGGGGTTGCTGCCGTTTTGTTCCATATACGGATTGTCAAAGTCGATCGGTGCGGGCATCGATGACTCCATCTGCTCACGGATGGCGTCCAGGTCGTAATCCACCTTTTCGTCCATGCCGCTGGAGACAATGCCGGGGAAGGCAATGATCAGGCCCACCATCATCAGCTGAATGCACAGGAACGGAATGGCTCCCATGTAAATTTGCTCGGTGGTCACAGGTGCCACACGCTTTTTGGTGAGCTTGTCAGTGTATTCCTTGTCTGGCGCGACCGAGCGCAGGAAGAACAGCGCAAAACCAAAGGGCGGATGCATGAAGGAAGTCTGCATGTTCACTGCAAGCAGCACACCAAACCACACCAGATCAATGCCCAGCTTGTCAGCCACGGGGGCCAGCAAAGGCACCACGATGAAGGACAGCTCAAAGAAGTCCAGGAAGAACGCCAGCACGAACACCATGATGTTCACGATGATCAGGAAGCCCACTTGGCCGCCAGGCAGATCGGCCAGCAGGTGTTCTACCCACAGCGGGCCATCGACACCCTGGAACGTCAGACCAAAAATGGTGGCACCGATCAAAATGAACATCACAAAGCACGACAGCTTGGTGGTGCCCACCAGCGCCTGGCGCAGCAATTGGTAGTTCAGACGCTTGCGGCTGAGCGCCAAAATGATGGCACCCAGTGCACCCATCGCACCACCTTCTGTAGGTGTTGCAATGCCCAAAAAGATGGTGCCCAGTACCAGGAAAATCAGCAGCAGCGGCGGGATCAGTACAAACGTGACTTTTTCAGCCACATGCGACAGCAGGCCCATGCCCGTTACGCGGTTGATGGATGCCGCTACAAAAGCCAGCGCCACACCAAAGCACATCGAGAACACGATGGTTTCGTCCTTGGCGACTTTGTCTACCACTTCACCGGTGAACCAGGTGTGGATGGTTTCCATGTTCTGCGCAGCATAAATGGACACGCCCACGCACAGCACGGTGAGCACCAGCAACGATGTCAGTCCGCTGGAGCCGTCTTTTTCCTTCAGGCTGCGCGCTTCCGGAGGCAGCGCAGGCACCATGTTTGGCTTAAAGAAAGCCAGCAGGAAAATGAAGATCATGTAAAAACCCACCAGCATGAAGCCGGGGATGAACGCGCCCTTGTACAGGTCACCCACGCTGCGGCCCAGCTGGTCGGCCAAGATGATCAGCACCAGTGACGGCGGAATGATCTGTGCCAGTGTGCCCGAGGCGGCAATCACGCCCGAGGCAATGCGGCGGTCATAACCGTAGCGCAGCATGATGGGCAGCGAGATCAGGCCCATCGAGATCACCGACGCGGCCACCACACCGGTGGTAGCGGCCAGCATGGCACCCACCAAAATCACGGCAATGGCCACACCACCGCGGATGGGGCCAAACAGCTGACCTACGGTGTCAAGCAAGTCTTCTGCCATGCCGCTTCGCTCTAGGATCAGCCCCATGAGCGTAAAGAACGGAATGGCCAGCATCGTCTCGTTTTGCATGATGCCGTAGATGCGCAGCGGTAGCGCCTGCATCAGCGCTTCGGGCAAGACGTTCAGCTCAATACCGATGACGGCAAAAAACAGACCGCAAGCACCCAGGCTGAATGCCACGGGAAAGCCCAGCAGCAAAAAGCAGATGAGGCCCGCGAACATGATCGGGGCCATATTGTTTGCAAGAAATTCCATAGCTATGTCTCCCTTATCGCTCAGGCGCGGTTGACGCCGTTGCGGGCCGCTTCTTCTTCGGCTTTGAGGATGGCTTCAGCCAACTCTTCTTCAGGTGTTTTGGCCACGATCTTGACCATGGGGTCGTCAATCAGTCCCTGCAGGAAAGCGATGCGCTTGATCAGCTCGGAGATGCCTTGCAGCAGCAGCAGGCCAAAGCCCAGGGGCATCATCAGATACACAGGCCAGCGGATCAGGCCACCTGCGTTGCTGGACATTTCGCCGGAATTGAGGGCCTGCAAAAAGAAGGGCGTGCCGTAGTAGACAACCAGTGCGCACATGGGCGTGAGAAAGAAGGCAAAGCCAATCACATCAATCCACACTCGGGTGCGCAGTTTGAGTTTGGCGTTGAGCACATCGACCTTGACGTGCTCTTTCTCTAGCAGCGTATAGCCAGCAGCCAGCAAAAACGATGCAGCAAAGAAGTACCACTGCACTTCCAGGAACGCATTGGAGCTGGTGTGGAACACTTTGCGCACCACAGCGTTAAGGCTGCTGACGATGGTGGCTGCAAGAATGAGCCAGATAACGTATTTGCCGACTTGGGCGTTGAGCCAGTCGATCCCCCGAGAGAGCCGTAAGAGTGCTTGCATGGTGTCTCCAAAAAGCGCGATATGTGCCGCAGGTACAGACAAGGCGTGTGGCCACGCCTGCCCTGCAGACTTGTAGGAATGCACAGTCGCGCGATTTTACGGAGCACCTTCTGTGCTTGCTGACGGCTTTTTGACGGTTCGCAGCAAACAAGAACTTTTAGTGCTGTTTTTGCGGCAAATGCAGGGTTTTTACTAGGTGTTGGCGATGCGTGCAGGCTGCTGTATCCACGGTGTCTGCGCATGAAAGCAGCATAAAGCGCCAGAAAACGCGTGTGAGTTTGCGTGGCTGCGCTGTGCCGTGCATGCCGTGCGCAGCCGGGTGCCAGGGGGCGTGTTATTCGACGTCATTGGCGAAAGATGTGGCTTTTTGGCCGCGTTGCACAGCCCTTCATGCGCCAGCCACAGGTTCATTCCAAGCAGTTGCTGGGCCCGCAAGCCGCGTTTTAACCGTTCAGGTGCTCTTTGATGTGCTCTTTTTGCACGTGAGCCAGTACGCCCAGGCAGGCGTCCTCAATCAGGTTGAGAACGTGCTCAAAGCCTTGATCACCACCGTAATAAGGGTCTGGCACGACGGCGCTGCGCATCTCTCGGCAAAACTCGGTGAGCCGGTGCAGTTTGTGGCGCTGCGCAGGCGGGCACAGTGCCTGTGCGCGGGCCATGTTCTCGTGGTCCATCACCAGCACCAGGTCATGGCGCTCAAAGTCTTCGCGCGTGAGCTGGCGTGCACGCAGGTCGCTCAGGTCATAGCCACGCAGCAGCGCATGTTTTTGGCTGCGGCGGTCAGGCTCTTCACCCACGTGATAGGCATGGGTGCCGCAAGAATCGACTGTGAACCAATCGCTCCAGCCGCGCGCTTTGACCATCTCTCGCAGCACGCCGTGCGCGCTAGGGCTGCGGCAAATATTGCCCATGCAAACCATCAAAACTGCGTAGGGAGCGGGTGAAGGGGTGCTTGTCATTGCTCAAATTTCTGGTGTAACCACACGGAGGCCGCTATTGCGGGGGCCGTGGCTGTGATAAATTGACACCCGGTTGGTGCCCTGCGTGTTCACGCAGACAGCGTCATAAGCGGGTGTAGTTCAATGGTAGAACTTTTGCTTCCCAAGCAAATAGCGTGGGTTCGATTCCCATCACCCGCTCCAGCTTTTCTTAAGCTGTTGAATTTTCAAAGATAATGCGGTGCTGGGCCCATTTCGGGGCAGACCTGTGACACATGCGTGTGACACATGGCCTATTTTTACCGCCGCAGTAGCGGGCGCTTTTATGCCCGTATCCGAGTGCCTGAGGCTCTGCAGTCTCACTTCCGCACCCAAGAATTACGCCGATCCCTCAATACGACTGACCGCGCCTTGGCTTGCCATTTAGCGCTCGCTGCGGCATTGCAGTGGAAGGCGGAATTTGTCCGCCTCAGTGGTGATATGGATTTGGAAAAGTTGATTGCGGGTAGTCCGCTGCTGCTATCGGGCGGGCTGGTCAAGCTGGCCGACGCTGCGCCAGAGATGGGCCTATCGGTGCCGGAGCTATTCGACCAGTTCAAGGCCAGAAAACAGTGCTTGAGCGTCCAGGTCGGCGAAGCGGCTTAGCCCCATTTTTGGGATGCTTTCCCTACGACCTGAGTCTCTGGTCTTCACAAGCGGCGAAACTTTCACCGACTGCGTGTTTAAGGACAGTGCGGGCCGTCATGTGGTGCTGGACTGGCCCGGCGTGGATGTTCCCGTTGGTGAGCTACTGGCGACGCGGGCCGACTGTGAGAGCGTGCGGCAGCGGCTAGCGGTGGCTGTCACGCCCGAGATGCGCGACGCTGCTAGACCACCAGCGCCACCAGCACACTCCACGGACGTTATCCAGGCAATGCAGGACGCGGCAACGGATGCCGCCTTGCGCGTGTCCATGGGCGAAGCATACAAATACAGGGACATGCCATGCAGCGCCTTGCTGGATGCTTATTACAAGGCCAGAGAAAGCCGCTGGGCTCCATCCACCAATGGACAGAACCGCCACATGCTGGGGCTGTTCGTCGAGCTAATGGGTGACCCCATATTGGGCGACATTGATCGGGAATTGGTGCGGGAATACATGGCGCGCGTGGCTGCGGTTCCCCATAACTCTAATCGGCTCCGGGGCCCTGGCAAGAAGTATCACGGCGTGGACATTCAGGGGCTGATAAAAGCGGCTGGGGCTGACGGGCTGGAGTTGATGGGGGCGGAGCGTGCTGGTCGGTATGTCCAAAAGATCGGAGGGGCTTTTAAGTGGGCGGTCAAGAGTGGCTTCATGCGCGACGACCCGGCTGCAGGCATGGTTGACACTCTTGGTTCATCAGAGAGGGTCAAAGACCAGGACAAGCGCCAGCTATTTGATTCCACCATGCTTGAGCGAATCTTTGGTCAAAACTGGTGGCGTAGCGGACGTAGTGAGCTGGCCGCTAGCGGGGAACGAAAGACCGCGCCATACAAGTATTGGATTCCGCTACTTGCCCTCTACACCGGCGCTCGGCTCAATGAGTTGGCGCAGCTATACCTTGGAGATGTGAGGAAAAGCGAATCGGGAACATGGCATCTTGATTTCAACCTTGACGGTGAAGGGAAGATTGACTCGGACGGCGACAAGCGGCTAAAAACAATCAACGCACAGCGCGTCATTGCCTTGCACCCGGAGTTGATCCGGTTGGGGTTTCTGGAATACGTCACTGCCTTACGCGATGCGGGGCATGTGCGTCTCTTCCCTGAGCTTGGACATGACAAGGAAAAAGGGTGTGGGAAGCTAGCCGGACAGTGGTTCAATGAGCACTTTTTGGGCAAGCAGCTCAGGGTTAAACGCGGGATCGGTCTCTCATTTCACAGCTTTCGGCATACCTTCCTAACCGCCTGTGACCGCATCGATATGCCTGATCGAATGCGCGACGACTTGGCTGGCCATGCCCCTGTCGGAAGCACAGGCCACGCGCACTACATCAAGTCCAGAGCTGCGGACGAGCACATTGCTACCCTTTCAAGGGTTGGATTCGTTTTACCGGAGATCGCCCCCTTCCATACCGGTGACGGCATGAGGGCGCTAGTAGATGCCATGAAGCGGCGGGAAAACCTTGCACGACATAAGGCGCGGCGGACCAAGATTGCGGCAAAGGGCTCTTAACGGGGCTTGGCATGTTTCTTCAGTGTGGGAGGGTAGATGCCCTTAGCCAAGGTCTTGGAAAGCGCTTCAAGGGCAGCCTTGACCTTGCGGTTCAGCTTGGCGTCTGGTGTGGTGTCCTTGCTGTGCTGCAAGGCTCGCCCTTCAGACCCGCGCCACCCGCCCTGCCACTCAATCACGCGGTCTGTGCCCCTGTGGAGACTGGCAAGTGCGGCTGCCTTCACTGGACTGAATTTCACGCGCCAGCGGAGTTGCGCTAGCTTTTCGGACAATGTTGGACTCCCGGTTGTGCCAATTGCGCTGATAGCTTCTCGCAGGTCTGAGATGAGCTTGTTGCGCGACGCCTGCATGGTGGCGTCTACAACCTTGAGCTGCAGGAAGTGCAGCAGGACGGCCAGCTTGGTGAAGTCGTAGGAGGCCAGCGCCAGCGGGTCTGTGAGGCCGTATTCTGCGAGTGCATCCAGCTGCATCGTGACCTCTACCCGTGCCCGATGATGGTCTAGAGGAAGGGGGGCGCCATTGTTGTCCGTGACCTTTGCGTAGGCACGGTAGCTGATCGGCGTGATCACATCACCGTGCTTGTTATCCTGGTGCCCCACATACAGCGTGCCTTGTGGATCGAACATGGGGTCTAAGGTGAGCGGCACAATGTGGCCCTTATGCCGCACGCTGGGGGCGAATTGGCGGGCATGTTCGCCATAGGCCGCGATCCCATACTGCAAGGCAGCGTTGGCCGCATAGATAGCCTTTGGATCGTCCTTGGGCTTCAGGTCAAAGGAAACCTCAATCCCCGCGATCCGGGCCGGTGCTGCGAACCCGAAGCGGGCGGCAAGACCACGCACGGCGTGGGCGATCTTGGCCGCGTTGTTGTCGTGGTGGTTTTCTTGCAGCCGGAATACAAAGCAAGTGGCGGAGCCGTTGGGATTGGCCACGCCCTGAGCCGTTACACGAATTGGTCGGTGTAGTGCGGTAAGCCCAAGCAAGCGGTGCAGCTCTGCTTGGACGTATTGAAACTGCGTGGTGTGCCCCAGCGCGACCGCTATGTCCAGCCAGTCAATGACGGCTGTGGCCTTGTAGTCGCTGAGGTTGATCTCGGGATGCATTGCTTGGCCGCCTTGGTGCTGGGCGGCTCCTTCCTAGTGGGGTGCGATTTTCAAAAACGCACCTATTTTTTTGAATGGTAGGTATTGCACAAAGTCCGCGTTTTCTAGGACTTCGCTTCTTTTTGACCCTGTCAGGACTCGGACACTTCTAGGCCGCTGTCTTCTTCCTCTTCCGCGTAGGGGTTGAACTCGCGGGTCTTGAGGTCTTCGATCTGTGCGGCTGTCAGCTCGTGAATGTGCAGCTCGGGCATGGGCTTGTCGTCAGCGGCACGGTCGTCCATGCGCAGGCTGTGCCTCCACACGTCCGCCGTGTTCTTCAATGCGGTGGAGGCTGCCACGATGGCCCGCATGGTCAGGGCTGCGTCCTTGGGGGTCTTGGGCAGTGTCTCGCTGATCGTCTCTAGCGTGACGGCCATCGCTTCGCGGATGGCCTGCACATGGGCTAGGTCGTCATGCAGGAGCTGGGCGGCTTGCTGCCTGATCGCATCGTCCGAAGTGATTAGGGCCAGCAGCTTGCTGCGGCTGGCCTCTATCACTTCCGGCAGGGCTGAGCCCTTTGCCGTGCTGTGCTTGGCGAAGAGGCGTCCGAGGGTGCGGACGCCGATGCCAAGCTCTTGATTGATGGCAGCGACCGTGTAGCCCGCCGCCCTCATGCTGAGGGCTTGGGCTACGGCGTCCGGCGCGGTATTTTTTGTCATTGTCTTGGTCTGTCTAAGACTCTATGTAGGTAGGTCTTAGGTGTGGGTGTATCTACAGTTATTAGGAGATGCCCTTCAGGTCGGGAAGCTGGCTAAATGCCTTTGCATTGAGTAATCCAATGTGTCAAAGGGGTTGGCGCTTCCAAATAGATAGCAAAACGGCTGATCCGTCTAGCGTCTTGCGTGCAAAAAGTTGTCAAATTTTTGCGGAAACCCGCTGTGTGCCTGAGTAAAAAAGCCGCCTGGGCAGGCGGCTTAGACGGGGCTTACAGGCCTTCGGTGACGGTGGTTTGTCCGTGGCAATCGGTGATGAGCAGAAACTTGACTCCCGCCGCGTTGTAGCCCATGTGCGTGATGGCGAAGCCCGCATCCATGGATTTGATGACGGTGGCGGCTTCCAGGTAATCGGCTGTTTCGGTCTGGGTCAGTGTCTTCATGGGTTTTCTTTCTTGAACTGTGCCGCCAGCTCTTCAAAGCTTGGCAGCGGTGGTGGTGAGAGGTGGGCACGAATGAATGCAGCGGCGGCTTCTTGGTTGTCGCAATCGACCTCAAGGAACTGGGCGCGGCTCATAACACCCGCATACCTGTCCAAGGCGGCTTGCAGCACATTGCTCAGCGCGGTGGCGGTGGATACCCCACTGCCATTCGCCATCTGTTCTACCCATCCAAGGTGCATGGGGTGAAGGCGCATGCGGAACGTCCGCACGCCTTCTTCCTTGAGTTTTGCCTCGCGCTTCTGCTGGCGCTCCACTTCCGTCATGGCTCGATCCCCAAGGGGCTTGCGGCCTCTACGCGGTTTGTTTTCTTGCATGCGAAAAAGTATAGCAAATTTCGTGAGAACTCACATATAAGAGATACAATTCATTCATCGTCTTTTTAGGTATGCCTCAAGCGAACCATTGTTTCCTGGTTCTGCTTAAAGGCTTTGATAACCTAAAACGAACCGATCTCATCGAACCATCTAAAACGAACTGAGCATGTTTGTCCGCGCCTATCTCCGAGCCTCAACCCAAGAACAGGATGCAACCCGCGCCCGTGCAGCCCTAGAGTCCTTCGCTGCTGAGCGTGGGCTGGCTGTGGCCGCTTGGTATGTAGAGAATGAATCAGGGGCAAGCCTGAAGCGCCCTGAGCTGTTTCGGCTGCTGGGTGACTGCAAGGCGGGGGACGTGCTGTTGATTGAGCAGGTGGATCGCCTGTCGCGCCTGAATGACGCGGACTGGGAGGCGCTGAAGCGTGAGATTGGAGCGCGTGGCGTGCGCATCGTGGCGCTGGACTTGCCCACGTCCTGGCAGAGCATTGCCACCACGGACGAAACCACGGCCCGCATTCTGGCCGCTGTGAACGGGATGCATGCTGGACATGCTGGCCGCGATTGCCCGCAAGGACTACACAGACCGCCGCCGCCGTCAGGCAGAGGGGATCGCCAAGGCCAAGACCGAAGGAGCCTACAAGGGCCGCAGAGAAGATGCGGAGCGCAATGCCGCCATCGTTTCCATGCTATCCAAGGGCATGACGTGGAGTGAGATTCAGAAGGCTACAGGGTGCAGTCGGAGCACCCTGAGCCGATTGCGTGAGCGAGTAACAGTTGCTAATGCCTCGATGCTGCAAAGGTGATTCGATACTTCAACGGGCTGATTAATCGTCAGCCTTGCTGGCTGATGGTTTTGGAATTCCGTATGCAATTATGACTTCCGGGGCACTCTGACCTGCCGCCCTCACGATACTGTCAAATCTATTAAACCGATCTTCGGAGATATTATCGTTAATGATTACGAAATATATTCCTTTCGTGGCATTTTCCGCCTTTTGATAGATCGGCAGCTGCTTGGTAAACCCATGATTTAGCTGTAGATTGCTGGTTAATTTTATTTCTACGAGCACTTTCCCCTTAAACCCTGAGCTAACTTTGAAGTCAACAGGCCCTCTCCCGCTATCACTTTCAGGGGATAGATCAAGGTTATTTGCTTTGCAGTATGCAGAGGCTATTCCATAGAAAAGCAGCTGCGCAGCCGATTCGTGCTTTCTTGTTTTATCCTTATTGAATAGCAGTTTGCAAAGTTGGTTATCTTCAAGAAGAGTCTTGAAGTGATGACATATTTCTTTGACAACTTTATAAACATCCTCAACTGATGGATTATTCGGAAGGGAAAGTTTTAGCTCGGATTGGGATGGGAGTTTTTGAGACTCCCTATACCATATAACTTCTCCAGTTGGATCACTATTGAAATCATAAAATTTTGGTTCTGCATTTCTATAGGCATTAATAACTTCAAGCAAGACTTCTGGATTTTCTTTGAATGTCTGCTTAATATGGGCCTTCTTCTCGGATAAAGTCAGAGACTTCAAAGACCCTATGATGAGGCCATTAATTTTCTGGCGAATTTCTTCGTTGTGAGATGTTATCCAGAATATGTCCGCATAAGTCTCTGCCACAGGCAAGTCTTTAAGGATTTGCTTAGGTATAAGTATGATTGGATCGCCATTTTGGGGGTTGGTTGGCAAATCCTCTGGTGGATCGTTTTTTGAATAATGAGTCTCGGTCAAAGGTATACCCAAATCGCTGCAAACCCGCTGAGTGAAGGCGATAAGGTTCTTCATTATGATCTTTGCCGTCATGTCGCTAATCAAGTCGGGCCCAATTCCCTCCTCAAAAGCACCGACAAGCTCGAAAATCTCTGGATCGGAGCTTCCGGCATCAATTATTTCCATTAGCGATGCAAGTATTTGGGCTCTTTTTTTCTCGCCCATACCTCTTCCTGAGACACCATTGCTTGAATATCCAATACAGAGCCCCTTAACCTCTGGAAACTTTAGTAGCTTATCGGCTTTTCTCCAGAAAATATCACCAGGCCTTTGAATTTTGCTTATCACCAATACAGCTTGTTCAAAGTATTTGGTTAGGTCATCATGGCTGCTGGCCAATTCTGGAACATCTGTGTGCTTCAGCAGGCCAGGATCTATAAATAATCTCGTATCAACACCAAGGATGGGATCTAAGGCGCCAGTTTCTGCAAATTTATCTGGATCTATTTTGTGATGATCACAGAAGCTGATAACCATTATTTATTCTCCCTCTAAGCTATTAAATCGATTGCTTGATTGAGACAGAATTCTCTGCAACCAAAAACCAAACCGATCCAAAAATCACCAACCAAGCATGTCGGTCTAGGACGCTGAGCCCCATCGTCAAGATGGGGACACTCACAAGCGTAACTTATTGTGCTTACAACCAGCTTTGCTGAATGTTCTTGGTTGGTGGAGGGGCACCTGGGAAAGCGATGGAGCTACCAGTGACGCAGAGGTGTGACACAAATCCCATGTTTTGGCCTAGGATTCACCTCTGTCGCAGCGGCTGTAAGAAGGACACAAAAGTGTGTGCCACATCCCATCACCCGCTCCATCTTTTGCCCGGTCGTGGCATTTTTATTTCTGTTTATTCCAGTTCAAACTTTTGGCGCAATGCATCGCCAAAGGCCGCATTGCCGGTGAGGGTCAGCGTCAAGGTGGTGTAGCTGCCTGGCTGCGGCGCTTCGGCATCGATGCCTGCGGTGCTGGCTGACCAGCGAATCTTCAGTGCACGGCCATTGTCGTCGTCCTGGGCGCTGAGGTCGTAGTCCCAGTCTCCACCCTCATCGAGTGGGCCACGGCGGCCACGGAACTCCTGGCTGGCCCAGCGCAATACGTCGTGCACTTCGGCAAGCAAAGCACCCCAGCGGTGATCGGCCACGCTGGCCATGGCGTCCCAGGTGCCATTGCTGTCTTCGTCTTCGCTGTATTCAAAATCTAGGTAATCCAAGGCCATTGCATTCTTTCTGAGTTCTTATAAAAGAATAGCTATCAGTGCTTGAATTAATTGGTTTTCAGATATAAAACACCTCAAAATCAAGGTTTTACAAGCGCTTGGCGCTTCTTTTTTTTAAAGTTTTGCAGCAGCAACATCCAGATTGAGCAAGCTCGCTTCAATGGCTGCAGCGGTGACATGCGGTTGCTCCATGGGGAAAAGGTGGCCGCCATCGACCAGCATGGTGCGCCCGTGGGTGATACGCAGCGTCATGTCCATGCCCACCTGTTTCATTTCTTTGGAATACATGCCGCCAATGAAGGCCACAGGGCAGCGCAGTGGGTGGCGGCGCAGCAAGGCATTGAGGTTGTGGGGCAGGTTGTTGTAGATGGCGGTTTCTTCTTCGCGGCTGAAGTGCAGGGTGACGTGGCCGTCTGCGTTGGCATCCAGCCCATGGTCAACATAGTCTTGCAGTACTTGGGGATGCCAGCGTGCAAAGGCTTTTTTGCTCTGGAACAGGGTCAAAGCCTCTGCGCGGCTGGGCCAGATGTTGCGGCGCTTGCGGCTGATTTTTCCGGGTGACACATTGCCCACCAGCTGGGTGCGCTTGGCAACTTCCAGCGAAGTGGCGCGCCAGCCACTGATGAGTGGCGAGTCCAGCATGAGCACCCCGCGCGCCAGATGCGGGTGCTGCGCAGCCGTCATGACACTGACAAAGCCCCCCAGTGAGTGGCCCACCATGAGCGCGGGCTGGCCCCAGCGCTGAACCAAAGGGGTGGCAAAGTCGGCCAGTTGCTGCACCAGGTGTGGCCAGTTGCTGGTGACGGGGTAGCGTGCGTCGTGGCCAAAGCGGTCTAGCGCATGTACGTCAAAACCGCGCTCGCGCAGCAGTGCAAACAAGAGGCGGTAAG
>ENA-OFCF01000563-OFCF01000563.1-metagenomes-genome-assembly--contig:-NODE-563-length-16217-cov-3.274966_pt1 | contig 16217 bp, 10 predicted proteins | sample MGYA00153387_OFCF01 | MGnify analysis MGYA00153387
GGCCGACACGACGACCACCGCGGAGCTCGTCACCACCGCCCCGACCGGCAAGATCACCGGCGTGCTCAACGACACGAAGGGCCAGCCCGTCGCCGACGCGCTGGTCGAGGTCCGTCCCGAGGGTGGCGAGGCCGTGGTCGACCGGGCGACGCTCGAGCGCGTCGGCGGCGAGCGGCCGCGACGCACCGATGCCGCCGGACACTTCGAGCTCGCCGGCCTCCCACCCGCGATGTACACCGTCGTCGCCTATCGCGTCGGCGGCGGTGAGGCTCGGCGCGAACATGTCGAGCCGGGCGAGACCCTCGAGCTGGCGCTCACCCCCACCGGGCGCGTCACCGGCACGGTGGTGCTGCACCGCGGACGCACGCCCGACGCCTTCCTCGTCGACCTGCTCGACCGCCGCAGCGGCGAGCGGCGCAGCGGCGACTTCGTCGGCACGGATGGCGCGTGGGGCTTCGGGAATTTGCCGCCCGGTGACTACGAGCTGCGCGTACGGGCGCGCGAGGGCGAGAAGACGACGACGCTCACGCTCGCGGCCGGTGAGGAGCGCTCCAAGCTGCGACTCGAGCTCGTCGGCGCGACGATGTTGCGTGGCACGGTGCTCGACCTCGCGGGTGAGCCGGTGCCGGACCTCGAGGTCGGGACCGGTGAGGTCCGCGGGATGGCCGCCGACATCGGCACGATCACCGACGCCGAGGGCCGCTTCGAGCTGCCGCGCGTCGCGGTCGGACCGGTGTTCGTGACAGTCGGCCCGCCCCCGGGCCGCCCGAGCCCGTTCGGCACGGTGCGGGTGCCCGTGGAGGTCCAGCCCGATCAGCGCATCGTCGACCTGGCACCGATCCGCGTCGCCCGCCGACAGATCGCCATCGGTGCGGCGCGTGGCGACCTCGGCTTCACCATCCTCGCGGACAAGGCCGACGCTGATCCGCTGCTCGCCGACCTCAAGGTCGCCAGCGTGCGGCCCGGCGGCCCTGCCGCGACCGCCGGCCTGCTCGCGCACGACGAGATCGTCACCATCGACGGCCAGGACGTCCGCGGCGCCAATCGTTCACTCTACGCGACGATGACCGAGGTCCCCTCCGGCACCAAGCTCCGCCTCGGCCTCCTGCGCGGCACCACGGTCGAGATCGTCGTGAGCACCCGGCGCTGATATGTCTCTCCAAGAATAGTCATCGGGGCCCGCGGCCAGGCACTGGTAACACGAAATCGTATGTCATCACTTTATCGATGAGCGCCGCCGGGAACAGCCACCGGCGGCTCGCCGTGGCGATGCAATCTACTACCTCGAGCGGCAAATCGGTGTCCTGCGCGGTCGTGGTCCGCGCCTTCGCGTATCCGCGGGGGTCGGCCTCGAACTTGAACGCCAGGCGCAGGTGCCCGGGCACGTCCGCCGCGTCCGGCTTGCCTCGCTTCTCGCAATAACGGACCTCCCCGATGTGGGCGCCGATCACAGCCTCGAACATGCGCTGATGCTTCAGAGCATCGGTGGGCGTGCCGAGCGTGAGGGTCTTGGTGAAGTGTCTTTCAAAACTCTCGGCCGGCGCCTCGCCGACCCAGGCGTACATCGACTGGATGACGCACTGCAACGCCTCGGCGTCCTCGAAGGTGGTCTCGACCACCTCGATGGATTCATAGATCGTGCCGATGTCGGGGGCGCCGATCTTCGTCACGTCGAGGGTCAGGGCGCCGCTGGCGTCGCTCTTGAGGTCCTGCATGCAGGCACTTACCAGCTCGCGGAAATCCTCACGTTCGCGCTGCTCCCTGGCTCCTGCGTCTCGCGCGACGGGCAGGGCCAGGGCGGGCAGGACCTGCCGAATGGAGCGGCGTCGCTGCTCCCAGGCCGCCCTCGGCTCGCTCGCCGCGGGTGGGACCGGCGCGGGTTCGAGGGATCCGGTGACCGTGGATCGGGACGGCGGTGCGAGGCCGACCCACCCGGCGACCCCGGCGGCGCCGATGCTGGCGCCCAGGACGACTTTTGCGGTCATGCTCATATCATTGCCTCTCGTGGGACTTTTCATAATGCTCGGTGGGCCGGCGAGGATCGCCGCCGACCAGGTCGAGCGCGCGTCGAACTTCTCGTCGAGCGCGCCGCGTAGACGTTGCAGGGAGCGGTGGATCCGGGACCGCACGGTGGCGGCCGGGATGGCGAGCGCGCGCGCGATCTCGGCGGCGCTCTCGCCCTCGAAGTAGCGTCGCACGATGATCTTGCGGTCGTCGGCGTCGAGTCGGTCGAGCGCGGCGACCAAAATGCGCAGCACCTCCAGCCGCACCAGCTCGTGTTCGGGGTGCGCGCTCGTCCCGGAGATCGCCGCGTGCCGCTCGCGCTGCTCGCGTCGCGCACCGGACCGTCGCCGCATGTTCAGAATGTTGCGCAGGACGGTCGAGAGCCACGGGCGCACCGGTCGCGTCAGGTCTCGCGGGGGCTCGCGCCACGCGGTGACCAGCGTCTCCTGCACGAGGTCGTCCGCCTCGTCGGCGTCACGGGCGAGGGTGACGGCGAGGCGCCGCAGCCACTGCAGGTCGTCGAGCGCGGCCGTGATCGATCCGGGGGCTTGCATGGAGGTCACCCCCAGCATGCCGCCGCGACGCAAAGCGTTGCAGGCGATTTGTTCTGCGCCCGTTGCGCCGGGATCAAGCGGTCAAAACAGCGGGTCTTTCGGGTTTAGTGGCAGGCCGAACTGCATGCGCCCGAAGTTCTCGCCCGCGGAGTCGAAGTCGACGCCGGTGTGGGCGACCATCGGGTGCACGTCGCGCCACTGGCGTTGCAGCGGGTTGCTCTCGCAGCTGGCGGCCGCGCCGCTGACGAGGTAAATGCGCTCGACGGCCCGCACGCACAGGGTCGTGATATATGCGTAGTCGCGACGCACGCCGCCGACACGCCCGTCAAGGTGGGATCCGCCCGCGCGCCGCGACGAGGATGGCGAGCAGCAGGCCGGCGCCGTTTTGCACGCCGAGCACGAGCGCCGCGAAGTACGGGAAGAAGAACAGCTCGGGCGTGGGCGCCGGATAGCCGACCTGCCAGCCGAGCGCGAGCGGGTGCGCCAGGCACAGCGTCGTGCCGACCGCCGACAGCGCGCTCCAGTCGATCATCAGCGCCGCGAGGCTGCGGCGCACGAGCAGGTGCAGGCCGATCGCGGCGAGGCTCCAGGCGATCCCCAGGATGACGGTAAATTGCAAAAACTCCTCGCGAAAAGCGACCGAGCTGAGATCGAAGCTGCCGCGCAGCCCGGCCTGTAATGCATATACGAGGAGGCAAGCGACAGTGACGAAGCCGGCGCCGAACATCGCAGCGTGCTTGACCTCGGGCGAGGTCACGCGATGCATGCGACGCTGACCGACGAATATGAGGATCAGCAGCGCGAGGCAGGGCAGTGCCCTGGCGGCTTGCTTCCAGCGCGAGCGCGCGTGGAAGCGCGCCCAGCTGCCCTCGCTCGCTGGCATCAAGCTGCGCAGCTGGGCCTGGTTCTCGGCCCGGAAGCGTTCGACGCTGGCGTGGCGGTCGTCGAGGTATCCGGCCGGGAACGCGTCCGGGTCGGCGATCTCCCACAATGCATCGAGGTCGTCGTCGCCGGCCCGCATCTCGGCCGGGAATGGCAGGCCGAGCAGCAGCGCGAGCGAAGGGCCGATCGTGGTGCTGCGCAGTTCACCCTGATCCGGCAGGTGCCGGACACCGACACCCGCGTGACAGGTGAGCACGTGCGCCACGCGGTCCTGCTGGCCCCCGTGGCCGCCGCGCAACGAATGGCCGTGATCCGCGGTGACGATCACGAGGTCACGCGAGAGGTCGAGGGTGGCGAGGAACTCGGACAGCTCGCGGTCGGCCCGCGCCACCGCGGCCTGATACTGCGACGACCCGGCGCCGTACTCGTGGCCAGTCTCGTCGATATACAACGGATGGATCAGGCGTATGTCGGCAGGCGGGGCCAGGCGAAAGAAGTTCTCGGCGCGCTCGGCAAGCAGATATTGACCGAAAATGTCGGGGAACAGCTCGCGCCACCAGGGCACCTCGCTCACCACCGACACCCCGAGGCCCGCCGCTCGCGCGACCTCCCATATCGACTGCGCGGCCACCGGCGTGGTGTCGTCATTGCCCCGGGCGCCGGTCCGGTCCTGCTCGAGCCCGGTCGACAGCACGGCGTAGACCGGGCGTGACAGTGACAGCGAGCCGACGTGGGTCTTGCGGCACTGGCCACGCGCTTGCAGGAGCGAAAGCGATCGCATGGTCTGCGCCTCGAGGTAGCCGAGGCCGTCGAACACGACGAACGCGGTTTGGCGCGGGCGGCGCAGGTCGAACGCGGGGTCGATGCGGTCGGCGACCTCGACGCGATGAAAGCCGGCGTGCGACGAGTGGCGTGCGGAGTAGCTGCGGCCGAACAACGCCGACAGGCACAGGCCGAGCATGCAGCAGGCGATGAGGAGCAGCAGGCGGCGCCGTGGGTCCATCGGGATCATGAGCATGGATCCGGTCGCGTCGCGGCGCAGCGCTCGAAGTGCTGCTACGAGGATCGCCCATGTTTCGTCCTGCGCTGCTGCTCGGACCGCTCGCTCTGCTCGCCTCTGCGTGTGCGCCGAAGTGGCACTCGGCCACGCTGGTCGACGGCCGGGCGGTGGCGAGGGCCTTGCACGATCCGGTCGGGCTGGCAATGCCCTTCGACCCCGCGTCGGTCCCCGACTTCAGGGCACCACAAAAGGTCCGGCCCTGCTGCGCCTTCGGCGTCGACCTCAAGGCCAAGGTCGGCCCGGTCCCGGTGCCCCTGTACGAGAACGAGAACATCATCTCGCCGGACAGGATCGGGCCGCATGGCTACGACAAGGGCGAGCTGACCAAGGAGAACAACGGGCTGGTATACACCTGCCGCGGCGGCTTCATCGACCTCGCGCACGTGCGCGACATGGGGGACAACACGCTCTTTCTCGCCATGCAGATCGCGCGCGGCCTGCCCGGGGAGTTGACGATCCAGATGCCCGATCAGGGCACCAAGCGGCGCATCACGATCAAGCCGGTGCCCGGGGCGCTGCTGGCCCGCCACGGCCGCTGGACGATCGCCACGGCGCTCGCCAGCTATATCGCCTACGACCTTTCGATCTGGCACGAAGTGGTAACCTGGTACGGCTGGGAGAGCACCCTGGGCATCTCCGAGAAGCTCTCCGCGTTCTCGCCCGAGGACCTATACTCCAACGTGCTCGGCATCAACATCGCGGCGGGCATCGTGCTCGAGCGCGAGGCCAGCTCGCGCGATCAGTATGACCGGAGTATGGAGGTGTGGATCCGCGAGTCGATCCGTCGCCTCGGCGGGGTCCAGGAGGCCCAGGGCCGCACGGCGATGAAGGCCGTCGACGGGCTATGGTGGGACTCGAGCAAACGGTTGCCCGACTGGAAGCTCGTCACCCGCCGCGACCTGCACATCGCCACCCCCGTGCCGCCGTGGATCGTCGCGGACTCGGTACCTGCTGACAAGGCGACCCCGGAGGTCACGCAGATGTGCAAGGGGCAGCCGCCTCCGCTGGCGCTCGAGATTGAGGACAAGATCGGCAACACCAAGATCGAGGATCTCGTCGAGATCCAGTTCGAGTTCGCCGGGTGGATCCCGAAAGACTTCCCGCTGCCGGCCGCAAAGGGCCAGTCGGTCCACAGCACGGATATCCCGAAAATCGTCGAGGACGTCCGGCAAAAGGCCGCCAAGGACCTCGGCGCCGACTTCGATCGGCCCAGGGCGGGGGCCGCCGAGCCGGCGGCGGAGCATCCCAGGCCCGACGCCGCCGAGCCGGCCGCGTGAACGCGGCGCCCGGAAGACGTGCCCGCTGATATGCTCGTCCGCGGTGCCCCCGATGACGCGCCGCGTGACCTGTGCGCAGCACAGGCCGTGGCGCTGTTCACCGAGCTCGCCGATCGGCTCCACGCGGGGGGACACGCGCCGCGCGAAGTCGGCCGACTGCGTGACCGACTGATCGTCTGTCTATTCATGGCGCACGCTGGCGTGCTCGACCGGGAGGCGCTCTCTCGCGTGATCGACGGTGCGCCCGGGGCATTATCCGCGATGTTCCAGGCGGTCACGCGGTTCGAGCTCGGTATGTTCGCCGATGCACGCATACTGCCGTTGGCCGGGCAGGAATTGAGTCTGCTGCGAGCCGCAGCGCGGCTCGACTGGTCGGCCATTGAGCCGACGATCCTCGGCACACTGTTCGAATGTGGCCTCGATCCGGCGCGGCGCAGCCGGCTCGGCGCGCATTATACCGACCGCGAGGCCATTGTGCTGATCATCGAGCCAGTGATAATGACGCCGCTACGCCGCGAATTCGCGGCGCTGCAGGCGGACCCGGGCTCGCGCGACTTGTTGGTGGAACGATATCAGACGTACTTGACGAGGTTGCGCGGCGTGCGGGTGCTCGATCCCTCGTGTGGCGCGGGGCACTTTTTATACCACGCGCTCCAGGCGCTGCAGGATCACGAGCGGGAGGTGATCGCCTGGGGCGCACAGCGGCTCGATATGCCGATGCGGCCCCTGCTGGGGTCCGGGACCGTCCTCGGGATCGAGTGCGACGCGCAGGCCGCCGAGCTCGCCCGCCTCACGCTCTGGATCGCCGAGCTTCGTGGCAATGTTGATAGGAACGACACACCGCGGTTGACGCGGACGATCGCTTGTCGGGACGCGATCCTCGAGCTGTCCGCGGGGGGACCGCCGCGGCGCCCGGTGTGGCCGGACGCGGAGTTCATCGTCGGTAATCCGCCGTTTCTCGGCGGAAAGAAACTGCGCGCGGGGCTCGGGGACGGCTACGTCGATCGGCTGTTCATGGCCTGGAGCGGCAGGGTCCCGGCGGAGGCGGATCTCGTCAGCTACTGGCACGAGGCCGCGCGCGAGCAGATCGCCGCCGGGCGATGCAAGCGGGCCGCGCTGCTGGCCACGCAGGCGATCCGCGGCGGTGCCAACCTCGAGGTATTACGGCGGATCAAGGCCAGCGGCGACATCTTCATGGCCTGGCGCGATATACCGTGGGTCACCCGGGGCGCAGCCGTGCGGGTGTCGTTGGTCGCGCAGGACGACGGCAGCGAGCAGCGGCGCAGCCTCGACGGCGTCGCGGTCACGGTCATCCACGCGGACCTCACCGGAGGCGTCGCGCGCACGCCGGACGTGACGCGGGCGCGGCGACTGCGAGAGAACCGCGGCGTCGCGTTCATGGGTGACACCAAGGGCGGCAAGTTCGAGCTGTCGGCCGCGGACGCGCAGCAGATGTTATGCGTCGCGGACGAGCCCGGATTTTTGATCCGTGACGTGGTGGTCCCGTGGGTCAATGGGCTCGATGTCACGCGACGCCCGCGTGGCATGCATATCGTCGACTTCGGGGTCGACATGCCACATGCCACGGCCGCGCGATACATCGGGCCCTATGCATTCGTGCAAGAGCGGGTCGCTCCGGTCCGGGCGATGAATCGCCGCGATGCATACCGTGAGCGCTGGTGGATCCACGTCGAGCCGCGGCCCGCCCTGCGGGCGGCGATCCGGCCGCTACGGCGCTTCATCGCCACGCCGACGGTCGCCAGGAGTCGGGTCTTCGTGTGGCTGACGCCCCCGACGCTGCCCGACCATCAGCTCATCGTCGTCGCGCGGGACGACGATTATTGCATGGGCGTGCTACATTCGCGGATCCATGAGCTATGGTCCCTGCGCATGTGCACATGGCTCGGGGCCGGGAACGACCCGCGTTATACACCGACCACCACCTTCGAGACCTTTCCGTTCCCGTGGCCGCTCGATACCCCCGAGGTGGGGCTCAGCGCGCGGCAACGAGGGCATCGTGACGCTATCGCTACTGTCGCGGAGAGCTTGCAGCTCGCGCGGCAGCGCTGGCAATTCCCGCCGGAGCTGGTCGTCCATGGCGACCCGCTGGCCCCGGGCCATCCGCCGCGGTCGATCGCCCGTGACGCGGACGCGGGTCGTGAGCTAAAGCGGCGCACGCTGACCGCGCTCTACCGCGTACGGCCGCCATGGCTGGTGGCGCTCCACGCGAAGCTCGACCACGCCGTTGCGTCCGCCTATGGCTGGTCGGACGGACTCGACGACGAGACTTTAATCATCCGGCTGCTGGCGCTCAACGGCGAGCGGCACGGCCCGTGATCACCCTTGATCGACACCTGGTCCGGGAGACAGGTCGACGATCGTCGCGCCCCAGCTCCCGCCGCCGTGACCGCCGAGGCGATAGCCGCGGACATGCGGGTGGCGCTCCAGGATCGCATGCACGGTGCGACGCAGGTTGCCGACGCCCTTGCCGTGGACGATGCGCAGCTCGTGGATGCCGCGCGCGAGGCAGACATCGATGTATGCGAGCACGAGCGGCTTGACCTCGCGCGGGCGGAAGTTGTGCAGGTCGAGCTCGCCGTCGACCGGTAATTCGCTGGCCCCGGTCGCGGTCTGGGAACCATAAAACCCACACGCGCCGGCCCACGGTGCCCATGGCAGGGCGGTCACCGGAGTGGCCACATATCGCTCGGGCCGCTGCGCATCGCCGCGGTGGACGCTGCGCGTGTGCGCGGCGAACGGGTTCCAGGGCCGCGAGCCTTGCGTGCTCACGGTCTGCCAGCGGTCGCCTCGTGGCACCTCGAGGGTGAATCGACGCGGTTGCCCGCCATACCGGTCGACCACGACCCGCAGCGCGCCGAACAGCGCCGCGCCGACGAGATCGAGGGCCAGCAATGCGGCGTCCCCGTCCTCGGCCCCTGGCGCGAAGCGATGCTGCCACCCCGAGAGGTCGATCGTGATCTGCTCATCGAGGATCGATACCGCGATCTCGAGCGCGCCGACCACGACGAAGCGACGCGGCCCATCTTGCGCGAGCGCCCGTCCGCAGGCCATCAGGAGACCCGCGAGCGCGTCCTCGAACGAGGCAAGTGCGGTCATGAGGACGGCGAGCATGTCACGGGTTCGGCTCGGAGGGGGGCGCGAGGGGCGTGACGGGCAGGACGACCGTGACGCTGCGCCCCGACTCGACGACGGCTTGCAGGTCGCCGCTCATGCCGGGCTGCAGCGGGTCCCCGCCGTGCGCGCCGAGGAGGACAGGGCCGGCGGTCACGCGCGGGATCTCGAAGCGGCCGTCGGCGTCGGTGGTGACCTCCTCGGTGGGCGTGCTGAAACGAGTGCGACCCGCCATCGGTGTTGCGACGATCTTCAGGCCGGCGACAGGGGCCTGCGTGGCCGCGTCGATCGCCCGGCCGCGGATCTGACCGGGCGGCGCGAGGGCGACGCGCAGGTCCGTGCGCTGCTCGTCGGGTGCCAGCGTGACGGTCTGCTTCGCGGTCCCGAGCGCCGACTCGAGGAATAGATCGTAGGTGCCGGCGGGCAGCGCCTCGAAGTACCAGCGACCCTCGGTGCGATAGAACTCCTCGCTGCGCTGCAGCATCGTCCGCTCGTCGACGAGGTAGATCGCAAACTCGTCGGGGCGCTCGCCCTCCAGCGTGCCGCCGAGCTCGGCCGTCGGCGTGATCGTCAGCGTCGTGGTGGTGCCGGTCGGGACGTGCTCGACCATCGCCTCGCCGCCGCCGCGCCGGTAGGCCCGCAGCGCGTGAGCGCCGACGAAGAGGTCGTCGATCGTGAAGTTGCCGTCCGCGTCGGTGAGCGTCGGCGGTCCGCTGCCACCCCAGCGCAGCTCATTGCGTACGTCGATGCCAGGCTGCTCTTGCACGGCATGGACGAAGGCGTCGGTGATCGGGCCGCCGCCGACCTCGAGTACGCGTCCGCGGATCTCGCCGCGCGCGGCGGCGACCACGAGGCGGGCCTGCGCCACGGTGTCGACGACGACGCGCACCGTGGTCTCCTCGCCGGTCGCCGGGCCGGGGGTCGCGGAGACCGGGCCGGGCCGCGATGCATACACGCGATACTCCCCGGGCGCGACGCTGCCGATCATGAAGTTGCCGTCGCTCGCCGTCACGGCGCCGAAGCTCCCGTCGCTGTCGTCGGTCCGGGATATCACCTGCAAGCGTCCAACCGGGTCGCCGCGCTCGTCGACGACCACGCCGCGAAGCTCGCCGGACGGCGGCAGACGGATCTGCACGTTGTCGGCGTCGCTGCCGGCGGTGAGCTCGACCAGCACCGGCTCCTGCGTCGTGCGCAGCGACTCGCCATGGACCTGCACACGATAGGCGCCAGGCATCAGGCCCGAGATCTCGAAGCGGCCGGCGGCGTCGATGCGCTCATCGACGCCGGCGGTGGGCAGGCGCGGGTCCGGCGACGGCGCCTCGGCGTACGCCGAAACGCTGAGCCCGGCGGCCGCCTGTCCATGTGCATCGACCACGGTGCCGCGGATCGCCCTGCCGGTCATGACCTCCCAGACCACGCCGGTGACCGGCACATCGGAGACAGTGACTGGCGGGAAGATCGTCGGCACGACGAGACCGGGGCACTGGACCTGCACGTCGTAGGTGTCGGGACGCAGGGCAGGGAACCGCACCTCGCCAGCCTCGTCGGAGGCTTCGACGAGGCTCTGCAGACCTGTCCGTGAGACCAGGTACACATGTCCCCGGGGACAGACGCCTCCGCCGGCGACGGCGATCCGGCCCGCCAGCGTGGGGACAGGATGCAGCGCGATCGTCAGCGAATTCGAGGTCTCGCCGAGGCCGAGGTGCACGCTGCGCTCGGCCTCGCCGTGGCGCCCCTGTGCCTGCACCCGCGGCTTGTAGACGCCCGGCTGCAGCCGCGCGAGGCGAAACCTGCCCGCGGCATCGGTCCGCGTGACGCCCATCCCGACCGCGCCGGCCTCGCCCAGCTCGCCGATCACGGTGACCCGCGCGCCGGCCACTGGCGCCCGCGTGTCGGCCATGACGACCTGACCCACCAGCACCGACTCGGGCGTCATGCGGAGCACGAGGGCCTCGCCCGGCGCGCTGCCGTACTCGGTCGCGTCGGCGTAGCCATCGGCCTGGCCCATGAGGTGCACGAAGCCCGGGCTCACCCACAACGTGAAGCGCCCCGCGGCGTCGCTGCGCGCGCTCGCGGTGCCGGGACCCTGGCCGTCGCCGTTCGAAACCCAGGCGCCCTCGACGACGCCGCCGCTGACGTCCTGCACGACACCGGCGACGCGCGCACCGCCGGGCGCGAGCGCGAAGTCGACGTCGCCGCGGCGCTCGCCTGGCCGAAGGGACAGGTCGTCATCGAGGCGCGCAGGGCGATGCCGGGGCGCGCTCGCGTGGATCGCATGGCGCAGGGGCGGCAGGGCGGTGAGGATATAGAAGCCGTCGGGTCCGGCGTCGACGCACTGCGGCGTGGCGCGCTCTGCCGTCGACCACGGCGCAGTGAGCCGCCAGGCGCACACCCGTGCGCCCGCGAGCGGCTCGCCTTCGAGGTCACGCACGGTGCCGGTGATCCCCGCGACGGCGATGTCGGCGTCCGCTGGCCGCGGTCGCGCGTCGGGGAGGATGTCGAGGATGGCGTCCGCCTCGGAGGGCGGCGCGGCGGTCTCGTGCGCGGCGCCGGCCCACCACGCGAGCGTCACCGCGAAGACGACCGCCGAGGCGATGACCGTCGAGATCGCGATGCTCATGCGGACGAGGGGAGTGAGCGGTCGTTTCGCGGCGGTCGGCATCGCGGGTCCACGCCAGTATCTCATGTCTCGCCGCGCCGACATGCGCCGAGATCCACACACGACGAGAACGGCCGCGTGGCTGGGGTGCCCCGTCCCCGGCATGTCGCCCGACTCGCCCCTTGCCGGAAATTACGAAGTTCTCTAGCGTGGGAGCATGCAACGACTGCTTCGTGTCCTCCCGCTGCTCGCCCTTGGATTCATCGGTGCCTGTGACGAGCCCGAGTACGAGACCGCCGACGGGAACCGCATCGGCGAGGGCCTGCACGACGACGGGCTCATCGACACCCTGACCGCCGAGCTCAACCCGTCCGAGGCCGCCTACTGCGACGACGCGACCGACGCCCTGTGGAACGCCGGCTGGCGGACCCTCGAGACCCAGGTGATCACCGAGATCAACAAGCGGCGCGCCGCGGGGGCGACCTGCGGGGGCGTCGTCAAGCCCAAGGTCGCGGTTTTGACCCTCAACACCAAGCTGCGCTGCGCGTCGCGCAAGCACTCGAAGGACATGGTGGTCAACAACTTCTTCTCGCACACCGGCTCCAACGGCTCGACCCCCTGGGCGCGCATCCAGGCCGCCGGCTACGTCTATACCAACGCCGCCGAGAACATCGCCGCCGGCCAAACCACCGCCCTCGCCGTCGTCAACGGCTGGATGGCGAGCACCGGCCACTGCAACAACATCATGAACGGCGTGCTGAAGGAGGTGGGCGTCGGATACTACCCGGGCAGCACGTATGGGCACTACTGGACGCAGGACTTCGGCAAGCCGTGAGTGCATTCTCGGCCCGCAGCCGTCCATGAAGCCGTCCGCCGCGGCCGCGCTCAGTCGACGACGAACACGGTATTATCGATGCGCCCGTTGAATTGGTCGCTCTGGCTGGTGATCGCGCCGGCCGTGGTCAGCTTGCCGCCGATCGCCATTGGCGCGACCGGGGCCGCCGTCGGCCAGGTCAGGTCGATCGCCGGGATGCCGGCCTTGAGCGTCGTCACCGCGGTCTTCGCGGTGCCGTCGGCGTTGTACGGCGTAACGACGATCGCCAGCGTCGAGCCCTGACGCGTGCAGCGCACGCGATGCCAGGCCAGCGTCTCCCCGGTGGTGGATTCGATGATGACCGACGAGCGGACCGAGGCGGTGCGGGTCAGCGTCTCATCGACCCTTTGGGCGAGGGTGCAGCTCGGCTGGGGGCCGGAGGCGGTCTGCTCGATCTCAATCTTGAAAATGTCGCTGCTGCCGGACAGGCCGCGCTGGATCAGGACGTTGCCGGCGTCGTAAGGGGTGCTCGCGTTGACGGCATCGAGCGTGAAATCGGCGCCGAACGTGAAGCTCGCCAGGCCGGGGCTGAGCGCGTCGCCGTCGCCGAGGTCGCCGTCGATCACCTTGACCACGCCCCGCGAGCCCGACGCGGCGCCGTTGTGGTTGGGCAGGTCGAGCGCGTGGCCGTTGCCCGGCCGACCGGCGGCGACCACGATCACGCCGCCGCCCTGGGTGACCACGTCGACCTGGATGTCCGGCTCGACGCCCAGGTTGGGGATCGCGGGCGCCGGCTGGCCGTTCGTGCCGACGTCGAAGTTGAGGCGCACGACCTCGACCGAGGCCAGCGCCACGGCGAGCGCCGGTGGTGCGGTCATTGCCAGGACGACGGCGGCGGGGATGGTGAAGAAGGACGGGAGATAGATCTTCATGTGGGTCGCTTCCCTTTTTTGAAAACAAAGAATGGGGTCCGCGGCCCTCGATTCGTGACGGCCGTGGTGGCGGTGGGATCGTCGACTCATTGTCGGTGACGGCCTGCACACTGAGCGGTCGATGTATGTCGAGGCGTGTTCGAATGCCGGCGCGATCGCCGGGCTCGCGCGCATTTCGGACCGCGGAGAATTTCTCGCGAGATGTCTGTCAGCGCCGGCAGACCCACCGGCAATGGGCACAGGACGACGCCGGGCGCCTGTCGGCCTGTTCCGGGCTGGCGAGTGTTTGGGCGTACCACTTCCTACCAGCGAGACGACCATGAAACTCCACTTTGGCATCCTGTCCATTGCGCCCGCGAAGTACCTGCCTGCTCTGGTATTGCCGGCGCTGTTGACGGCCTCGACCGCGGCGCACGCGGCCCTCTACGTCGACCACGGCATCCTCAGCCAGAAGACCACGACCGCCACTGGCTTCAACTATACGCTCGACCTCTCGGGCGTGCTGGTCGACGGTGGCACCACGCGGGCGACGTCGGTGCATCTGGCCTGCTCGGTCAAGCCGGCGACCAAGGGCTGGCTGTGCAACGGCGTCCTGGCCGTGCAGGGCGCCAGCGCCAGCGTGCAACTGCGCTTCGACACCGCCACCACCACCGTGCGCTGGTCGATCGCCGCCGACGTCTCGGTGATCCTGCAAAATGCGCACGAGGCGTGGACCACTGACACGGCCAGCTCCGCCGGCGGTGATCCGCCCGGCTGGGCGCACATCGACTTCCTCGTCGGGGGGCAGATCCGCCAGTGGTACTACACCACCAGCTGGGCCGACACGTACACCTCGATCACCGGGCTGCCATACGGCACGGATATGTATTAAGTGTAGCCAGCGTCTTTGACGACCTGGCGATGCGGTGCTGCGGCTGCGACGCAGCCGCGGTCCGGTCGCTCGCGGACGAGCCATCGATCGCGGTTCGTGGTCCGGCCCCCCCGGGGTGGTGCGGGATCGCGATCTCGCGAAGCGTGTCATCGTCGGGTCCTTCGCCGACAAAGGGGGGACATGACACGACAAGACGACCGACGAGGAATCGACGAGACTGTCACCGCCGCAGCGACGAGCCGCCTCGCGCTGATCGCCTGCGCGCTCATGGGCGGCTGCGACGAGCCGGAGAGCGCCACGCTCGACGAGCTCGCCGAGGCGCCGACGACGACGAGCCGCGATGCGCCGCCAGCCGTGTGCCCTGCGGGGCGCATGATCACGATGCGGACCAGCGACGGGCTCTGCAGCAACATCGTGGGCACCAAGGGGACCTGGACCGGCGCCCCGCTGTTCACCCAGGAGGCCGATGGCAAGCCTGTCGAGACCCGGCTCAAGCGCTACTGCGAGTACACCTGGACGACGAGCAAGAGCGCGCCGCCCGAGCCGGCGCTGTTGAACAACGCGTCGCACACGGGGGCCGCGAGCGACTGCGAGGTCATCTGGCCACAGGGCGACGTGCTGAGCGAGGGCCTCGAGGTGTCGCTGCGCGACGTGTTCCACGCCCAGCTGCGGCGCCCGACGGTGCTGCCCGCGACGCCGGCGACGCACGTGCGGATCGCCGTGCCCGACACCGCATCGATCGCCGACGTCGAGATGCGCTCGAAGCACGCGCGCAACATGGCGGCGATCATCAACAGCGCGGCGTGCCCGGTGACCGGCGCGGCGTGCCCGCGGGTGGTCACCCGCAACCTGGCCCTGCCGCGCATCGAGGCCGGCGCGATCGACCCCGAGCACGGCGGCTTTTATGGCAGCCAGGCCGACCTGGCGCGGGCGATCCGCACGGCCGTCGACCGCTGGCAGGTCGCGCCGATCGACGGGAATTTGGTCATCAACCTGAGCCTCGGCTGGGAGCCGGGCCCGTTCGGCGGCACCGAGTCGCCGGCCAACATGAAGGCCTCCGTGCGCGCGGTCCATGACGCGCTGCAGTACGCGGTGTGCCGCGGGGCGCTCGTCATCACGGCCGCCGGCAACGTCGCCGGTGCCGCCTGCGTCGACCCCGGTCCGCTGGCACCGGCGCGGTGGGAGAGCCTCAAGGGGCCGAGCGTGTCGACCTGCGACGCGCTGTTCGGGCCCGGCAAGCAGCCGCCACCGGCCGACATTGCGACCCGGCCGCTGGTGTACGCGGTCGGCGGCGTCGACCACAACGACGGGCCGCTGATGAACGCACGGCCGAACGGGCGTCCGCGGCTCGCGGCGCCGGCGTTCATGGCGGTGGTCGACGACGCGACCGGTTTGACGACGGCGCTGAGCGGCAGCTCGGTGGCCGCCGCGGCGACGAGCGGGACCGCGGCGCTGGTATGGTCGTACTTCCCGAAAAACACGCCCGGCCAGGTCATGGACCGGCTGTACACCCACGGAAAGAACCTCGGCAAACCGGCCGAGTTCGGGGTGGGCGGATCGATCCGCAGGATCAACGGCTGCCGGGCGCTGACGGGCTTGGCGATGAATTGCCCGGAGACCGCGATCGACCTCGCGCCGCTGCGCACCGCCGCCGAGGACCTGCTCGTCGATCTCGCGGCCGCCGACCTGCTCGACGAGGCGCCGGCGGTCACGCTCGACGACGTCGACAGCTGCTCCGCGCGCTGCGACTGGGTCGACCTGTACAGCCCGGTCGACGCGACCGCGCCCTGCGCCGAAAACCTCGTCGGTGAGACGACCCGCTACACCGAGCCGCAGCCGGAGTGGCCCGACTGCCCGGTCTGCTTCATCTCCGCGAACGTGCTGCATATGTCGCTCAGCGAGCAATACAGCGTGGCGACCCCCGTGCAGGTGCTGCTCGAGACCTCGGGCGACACGAGCCCGGGGCGCTACGCGCTCGGCACGGTGACTTTGAACATGGCCCGCGGGACGGACCTGCCGCTGCCGGCCGCGGCGAAGCGTGTCTGCCGCGCGGGACTGAGGAACTCGCCGAACGTGCCGCGCAGTGTGTCCG
>ENA-OFCF01000565-OFCF01000565.1-metagenomes-genome-assembly--contig:-NODE-565-length-16206-cov-3.559532_pt1 | contig 16206 bp, 12 predicted proteins | sample MGYA00153387_OFCF01 | MGnify analysis MGYA00153387
CGATGTAAGTCCGACGATGGCCGCGGATCTCCGCCTCGTCGCGCACGCCGCCGAGGGCGATGCGCACGAAGGGCCGGCCGGTGGCGTCGGCGATCGACTGGCCGAGGGAGGTCTTGCCGACCCCTGGAGGACCAGCGAGGCACAAGATGGTCGCGCGGGCGGTGCCCGAGACCTTGAGGACGGCCATGTGCTCGAGGATGCGCTTCTTGACCTCGTCGAGGCCGTAGTGGTCGGCGTCGAGCTTGGCCGCGACCTTGTCGAGGTCGATCTCCTCGTTGGCGCGGGCGCTCCACGGGAGCTCCGAGATCCATTCGAGGTAGGTGCGGATGACGTTGTACTCGGCCTGCGCGCTGTTCATGCTGTCGAGGCGGCGCAGCTCCTTGTCGGCGACGGTGCGAACTTCCTCGGGCAGCCCGGCCTTGTCGAGGCGCTCGCGCAGGACGGCGAGGTCGTCGGTCTTCTCCTCGCCGAGCTCCTTCTGGATCGCGCGCATCTGCTGGCGCAGGAGCACCTCGCGCTGGCCCGAGCTGAGGCCCCTGCGGACCTCGGACTCGATCTTCTTGCGCAGGTCGGCCATCGTGCGGGCCTCGATGAGGAGGCGGGTGACGAGGCGCAGGCGCTCGCCGACCTCGCGGGTCATGAGGACGCCGACTTCTTTCTCGGTATCGAGGCCCAAAGCAGCGGCGACGCGGTCGGCGAGCAGGCCGGGGTCCTCGGCGCGCCCGAGCGTCTCGATCCACTGCGAGAAGTTGGCGACCACATCCGGGGCGACCTCCTGCAGCTGCTCACGGACCTGGCCGCCGAGCGCCTCCGCGAGCGCGCGGGCCTCCGCGGGGTTGGTGACGAGGTCGGGCAGGACCTCGCCCTCGACCATCCAGAAGGGGGACGAGTGGACGATGTTGCCGAGCTTGAAGCGGCCGAGGCCCTCGAGCACGACCTGATAGTTGCGGTCGCCGGTGCGTCGGACCTGACGGACGCGGGCATAGGTGCCGATGGATTGCAGGTCGGCGAGCTGGGGGTCGACCACGCGGGCGTCGCGCTGGACGGCGATGCCGAGGATGGACTTGCCAGGCTCGAGCGACTCGATCAGCGCGATCGAGCGGGCGCGACCGACCGGGACGGTGATGACCGTGCCCGGGAAAAGGACGCCGTTGCGCAGGGGCAGCAGCGGGAACGGAGACTTGGGCAGTTCTGGGTACGTCATGGTTTTCCTCGCGCCCGGCGGCGTCGCGCCTGCCAGGGCTGTTGTCGCAGCCATGCTCGCCGGCCACACACACGGGACGGCGGGTTTGCAGAGCGTAAAACCGTTCCCGGGTCCGTCAATGACGCGGGGAGAAAAAGAACGCGGCGAAGAACTGCGTTTCCCGCGGTCAGATGGCCATGAGAGGCGTGCTACGCGGCGGCTGGGCGGGTCGGGGTGGCGGCGTTGCGGCTGTCCAAAGGGACAGGTCGTCGACGACGAGGATCGGTGGATGTCTTTTGAGTCATGTCGATCGGTGGCGCGGCGGTGAGCGTGGGTCGAGGGGTGGCGGTGGCAGAGACGTGAGCGGGGTCGCAGTCGGCATCGCCCGATCGGGCGGATCCGACCGGGCGTGAAGATTGATTCACGGGGTCGTGAATAGGAGACTGTGCGCCGTGGTCTTTGACCCGCTTTTTGGGCGGGTCAGCCGCGAGGGGAACAACAATGTCGCTTCGTTCACGAGTTCTGAGGGGGGTCGCGCTGGCGGCCGTTGTGTTGGTGCCGGCCGTCGCGTACGCCGATGTCGATGGGACCAAGGGTACCGTCGCCTCGGTGTCGATCAACGACATCCACGCGGATGACTACACGGCCGAGCGCGGCAACGTGGTCATCAACGAGGGTTCCGCGACCCGCAAGTACCAGTGGGGCGGGACCGTGTGTAGCGGCAAGAACCTGTCCGAGGCGAACGTCTCCCTGTTGATCGACGCGCTGAGCGCCAAGGACCGCCTGGAGATCGTGCCGAGCTACAAGACCGGCGCGGGCCAGGCGCGGTGTCTCGTCGGCTTTCGCATCCAGCTGATCCTGCCCGAGCCGGTGCGCTGAGCCCGGTCGAGTGATGTGCGCGCGAGCTGGCTCCCTGATGGGGAGCTGGCTCGTGGTGTTTGGGTCGGTGGAAGATCTCTTGGCCGTGGGCCGTGGGCGCGATACACCTCGCTGCCTTGGCGGACGACGGCAGCATCGCACCCGACCCGCGGCGCCTCGCCCGGGCGCAGCGCGCCGGTCTGCGCCCGAGCTCGCCGTGGCTGACGCCCGCTGCCCTGTGCCTGGGGCTCGCGGCCGGGCTGCGCTGGGGCGGGACCGTGATGCTCGAGCGCTGGCGGGGGGTGTGGTCGCAAGGGGTGAATGGCGTCGATGGTGTCGGCGATCTGGTAGTCACTGCGATGATCGGGGCCGCTGTGATCTCGGTCGGGGTCGCGGCGCTGGCCGGGTCGCTCGGGTGGGTCGACACGCGGGCGCGTGAGGGGCTCGCGGTCGGGGAGATGCGTGGCGCGGGGCGTGGGGTGCTCGCGCTGCTCGTGCCGGTGCTCGTCGTGTTCGTGCTCGCGGGCGTGTGCGCAGGCGCGGCGCGGGCGGTCGATGCCAGCGAGGCTGGATTGATGGCGCTGTGGTGGGCGTGGGCGCAGCGGCTGTTGATCGCTGTCGGGGGGCTGTTGCTGGTGGCCGGCGTCGTCGACAGGGCGCTCGCGCGGCGACGGCTGTGGATCGCGCTGCATCGCAACCCGGATGAGCTGCGACGAGGCGAAGGGTGAGCGAGCGACTGATCTCGGTGGCGCTGCCGGTCAGCATCGACCGCGCCTTCACCTACGCGGTGCCGCCCGACTGGCCAGGCGTGCCCGAGCCGGGCGCGCGGGTGCTGGTGCCGTTCGGCACGCGTGGGCTGGTGGGGGTCGTGCGCGAGGCGCCTGGTGAGGCGACGGCCAAGGTGCGGCGCGTCGAGGAGACGCTCGATCCTCCCGGAGCGCCGTCGCTGACGCCGGGGTTGCTGCGGCTGTGTGAGTGGGTCCAGGACTACTATGTCGCGCCGGTCGGCGAGGTCTATCGTCTGGCGTTGCCGGGGCTGCTGACGGGGTCGGATGTCCGAAAGGCCAGGTTGACGGCGGCGGGCGAGCAGGCGCTGGCGTCGGCGCGGGACTTCGTGCTGACGCCGCAGGGCGGTGGTCCATATATCCCCTCGGTGGCCGAGCAGCGGGTGCTGGCGGCGTTGGCGACGGCGCCGAAGCACGAGCTGGCGGTCGATCGCTTGACCTCGCTCAAGCCGCGGATCAGCGGCGTGCTGCGGATCCTGGGCGAATTGGCCGCGCGCGACCTGTGCACGATCCACTGGGATGACGGCGGCGACGAGGGGGCGCGGGTCGAGACGCACTATCGCCGCACGGATTACCTGCGCGGGGGCGGTGGAAACGAGGAGGCGATCCAGACGATCGTGGGCCGTAGTAAGCAAAAGCGGGCGCTGCTCGACTTCATGGACACGGCGCCGCAGGGCGTGTGGATCCCGGCGGGTGAGCTGCGCGGGCCGTTTCCCCGCGTGCGCGAGCTGCTCCCCGGGTTGCTCGAGTCGGGCCTGGTGGTCGCGGAGGAGCGGCTGAGGGCGCTCGACCCGTTCGCTGCGGGTGCGCCGGAGAGCTCGACGCCGCAGGCGCCGACGGAGGACCAGCGGCGCTCGCTCGCGGCGTTGATCGCCGACATGGACGCGGGGGCCTTCGCGGTGTCGCTGCTGCACGGCGTCACCGGTTCGGGCAAGACAGAGGTGTACTTGCAATTGATCGCCGAGGCGCGGGCGCGCGGCGGCGGGGCGATCGTGCTGGTGCCGGAGATCGCACTGACGCCGCAGCTCTCGGACCGCTTTCGGGCCCGCTTCGGCGACACGGTCGCGGTGTTGCACAGTGGTTTGACGCCGCGCCAGCGCCTCGACGCGTGGCAGCAGATCCGCATGGGCCTGCGGCCGATCGTCATCGGCGCGCGCTCGGCCGTGTTCGCGCCGGTGCCCAACCTCAAGGTCATCGTCGTCGACGAGGAGCACGACTCGTCGTTCAAGCAGGAGGAGGGCGTCCGCTACAACGCCCGCGACGTCGCGCTGGTGCGTGCGCGCGACGAGAAGGCGCTCGCGGTGCTCGGCAGCGCGACGCCAGCGCTCGAGACCTACGAGCAGGCGCGTGCGGGCCGCTATCGGTGGTTGCGACTCGACACCCGGCCGACGCCGCGGCCGCTGCCCAAGGTCGAGCTGGTGCCGCTCGCGGTGCACCGCCCGGACCCCGACACGCTGCTGACGGCGCGCATGCGCCAGGCGCTGACGGAGACGGTGCTGGCGGGCGAGCAGGCGATCCTATTTTTAAATCGTCGCGGCTTTGCGACGACGCTGGTGTGCAGCGTCTGTGGGTCGCTGCACTCGTGTCCGGACTGCAGCGCGCCGTCGATGACGTATCACTTGCAGCGCAACCGCCTGATGTGTCACCTGTGCGGGCACATCGAGGCGCCGCCGGAGCACTGCCGGGCGTGTGGTCAGGGCGAGCTGCTGCACGGCAGCGCGGGCACCGAGCGGGTCGAGCTCGCGGTGACCAAGGAGATCCCTCGCGCGCGTGTGTTGCGGCTCGACCGCGACACCAGCCGCGGCAAGGGGCTGATCGAGACGCTGGGGAAATTTCGTAACCGTGAGGCCGATATCCTGGTCGGCACGCAGATGTTGTCGAAAGGGCACGACTTCCCGGGCGTGACGCTGGTCGGCATTTTACAGGCCGATCACGGGCTCGGCATGCCGGACCTGCGCGCGGCGGAGCTGGCGGTCGAGGCCGCGGGGGCGCGCGTCGGGCTCGAGCGGGCCCGCATCTTTCAGGCGCTGCTGAGATTCGACGGCCAGCTCGACGCCGCGGGCTTTCATCCGTCGATCGGCGTGCATCAGCTCGAGATCCCGGTGTTCAACTGGAACCCGGGGGGACGCGGGCGCGCGAAGGCGGAGCTCGAGCGGACAATGTGGCGCTACGCGGCGCTACGCCAGCAGATCGTCGCGGAGGTCGCGACCGCGGCGTTGCAGGCGAGACAGGCCGCGGATTCGCTGGCGCGCTGGCGTGGGGACCTGTTGCAGACGCTCGAGCGCAATGTGTCAGCGGCGACGAGCGCGTTTCAGGCAGGCTCGGAGTCCTATGTGATCGTGCTCGACGCGACACGTCGGTTACAGGACGCCCGCCTGCGGGAGATCGACCTGCGCACGGACCTGCGCCGCGCGGTCGCACAGCTGGGACGCAGCGTCGGGCGCCAGGTCCCGGTCACGCGCGGCCAGGCCGAAGGGAGCGACCATGCCGGCGCGCCGCGTTGATCTGCTCATCATGTCGTTCGTGGTCGGCCTCGCCTGCGAGCAGCCGGCGACGAAGGTCACCGCGCCGCCGCCCGCGGTCGCCGGGGCCCATCCGGACGAGGGCGCGCTCGCCAGCGTGACGCTCACGGCCGAGGCCGAGGCGCGCCTGGACATCACGCTCGCGAGCGTCGAACAACGCTCGCTGCCTGGCACGCGCAGATTACCGGGCGAGGTGGTCGCGCCGCCCGGTCGTACGGTGACGATCTCGGCGCCCGTGCCCGGGCTGGTGCTCGCCGCGAACGGCCTGCCACGCGCAGGCTCGCGGGTCACGCGGGGCCAGGCTCTGGCGCGCCTGATCCCGCTGGCCGTGGTCGACCGCGATCTGCGGGCGCAGGCGCAGAGCCGGGTCACGTCGGCCGAAGCGCGGCTGCTCGCCAACAAGAGCCGGGCGCAGCGCGCCGAGAGCCTGATCTCCAGCGGGGCGGGCAGTGAGCGCGCCGCCGAGGACGCGCGCGTCGAGCGTGATGTCGCGGCGGCCGAGCTCGTCGCCGCCCAGGCCCGCCTGCGGATCATCGAGCGCACGCCACTATCCTCGGACGTCGTCACGGTGCTGCGCGCCCCGTTCGCGGCGGTCGTCCGTCAGGTGCAGGTGGCGGATGGTCAGTCCGTCGGCGGTGGTGCGGCGTTGATCGAGCTGGTCGCCACCGATGCGCCGTGGGTGCGCGTGCCGGTGCTCGCCGGGGACCTCGCGGCGCTCGCGGAGGGGCCCGTCGAGGTCGCGCCGCTCGCCGGCTCGGCGCCCGCGGTGCAGGCGAAGCCGGTGTCCGGTCCGCCCTCGTCCGACCCGCTCGCCGGCACCCTCGACCTGTACTTCGAGCTCGCGGAGACCGGTGCGTTGCGTCTCGGTGAGCGCGTCGTCGTCACGCTGCCGACCCGGAGTGCGATCGATACGAAGGTCGTGCCGTGGTCGGCGGTGATCCACGACACGGGTGGCGGCACGTGGGTGTATGTGCAGCGCGGCGAGCATCAGTTCGACCGCCGCCGCGTCGAGCTGATCGCGGTGAGCGGCGACGTGGCGGCGCTGGCCCGGGCCCCGGAGGTCGGCGCGCAGGTGGTCTCGCAGGGGGCCGCGGAGCTCTACGGCGTCGAATTCGGGGCCGGACACTGAAGCTATGCGCGCGCTGATCATCGCCTGTCTGCGCCTGCGGCACGTGGTCGTGCTGGCGGCGGCGCTGTTGATCGTGCTCGGGGTCCAGCTCGCGCGCGACACCCCTATCGACGTGTTCCCCGAGTTCGCGCCGCCGATGGTGGAGATCCAGACCGAGGCGCCCGGGCTGGCCAGCGTCGAGGTCGAGCGCCTGGTGTCGGTGCCGCTCGAGGCGGCGCTCGCCGGTACGCCATGGCTCAAGACACTGCGCTCGAAGTCGGTGCTCGGCCTGTCGTCCGTGGTCCTGATCTTCGCCGACGGCACCGACCCGATGGCCGCGCGCCAGCTCGTGCAGGAGCGACTCACCCGCGCCGCGCCGCAGCTGCCCGCGGTGTCGCGGCCGCCGGTGTTGATGCCGCCGCTGTCGTCGACCAGCCGCGTGCTAAAGATCGGCGTGTCGTCGCCGACGCTCTCGCAGATGGAGCTGACCGACCGCGTGCGCTGGACGCTGCGGCCGCGGCTGATGGCCGTGCCCGGCGTCGCCAACGTGGCGATCTGGGGGCAACGCGACCGGCAGTTGCAGGTTCGCGTCGACCCCGAGCGCCTGCGCCTGCACGGCGTGCGCCTCGACGAGGTCCTGCGGGCCGCCGGCGACGCGGCGCAGCTCGGCGCGGGTGGCTTCGTCGACACGCCGAACCAGCGCCTGCCGGTCAACCTCTTGCCGGCCGCGACCGACGCTGCGGCGCTCGGCGAGATGGTCGTCGCGGTGCGCGGCGGAGCGGCGCTGCGGCTCGCGGACGTCGCCGACATCGTCGAGGATCATCCGCCGCCGATCGGCGACGCGGTGGTCAACGGCGGCCCGGGGCTGCTGCTGGTGGTCGAGAAGCAGCCGTGGGGCAACACGCTGGCGGTGACGCGGGGGATCGAGGCGGCGCTCACCGCGATCGCGCCGGCGCTCCCGGACGTCGAGATCGACGCGACGATCTTCCGGCCGGCGACCTTCATCGAGCTGGCGATCGACAACCTCGGCCACGCGCTGCTGGTCGGCTGCGGGCTGGTCGTGCTGATCCTCGGGTGCTTCCTCTTCAATCTCCGCACCGCGGCGATCAGCATCCTGGCGATCCCGACCTCGCTGCTGGCCGCCGTCGCCGTGCTGCACGCGGCCGGCGCGATGATCAACACGATGGTGCTCGCCGGCCTGGTGATCGCGCTCGGCGAGGTCGTCGACGACGCGATCATCGACGTCGAGAACATCCTGCGCAGGCTCGCCGAGAACCGCCGAAAACCAACGCCCGAGCCCGCGTTCACGGTCGTCCTCGCGGCCTCGCTCGAGGTCCGCAGCGCCGTCGTCTACGCGACCGCGATCGTCATCCTCGTGTTCTTGCCGATCCTGTTCCTCGACGGGGTGTCGGGCGCGTTCTTTCGCCCGCTCGCGCTCGCCTACGTGCTCGCGGTGTTCGCCTCGATGCTGGTCGCCGTCACCCTGACCCCGGCGCTGTCATTGATATTGCTCCCGCGCGGCAGCGAAGGCCGCGAGAGCCCGATCGCGGTCGGCCTGCGCCGCGTCTATGCGCCCGTCCTCACGCCATTGCTCACGCGTCCGCGGCTGGCCCTGGCGAGCGCGGCGCTGCTGCTCGGTGGGACCGCGGCGTCGGTGCCGTGGCTCGGCGAGGGCTTCCTGCCCGAGTTCAAGGAGCACGACTTTTTGATGCACTGGGTCGCCAAGCCGGGGACCTCGCTGGAGGCCGTGCAGCGCACCGCGGTGCGGGCGAGCGCGGAGCTGCGGGCGATCCCCGGGGTGCGTAACTTCGGGGCCCACATCGGCCGGGCCGAGGCCGCCGACGAGGTCGTCGGCCCCAACTTCGCCGAGCTGTGGATCAGCCTCGACCCCGCCGCCGATCACGGGCCCACGCTGGCGAAGATCCAGGCGGTCGTCGACGGATATCCCGGCATCTATCGCGATGTACAGACATATCTGCGCGAGAAGATGAAGGAGGTCCTCAGTGGTTCAGGCGGCGCGGTGGTCGTGCGGCTGTACGGGCCCGACCAGGTCGAGCTGCGCCGGCACGCCGCCGAGGTCGCAAAGGTGCTGGCGACCATCGAGGGCGTCGCCAACCTCAAGGTCGAGCCGCAGGTGCTCGTGCCGCAGATCGAGGTCGGGTTTCGACCCGAGGCGGCGCGGCCCTTCGGGCTCGGCCCGGGCGAGGTGCGCCGCGCCGCGACCACGCTCGTGCGCGGGACCAAGGTCGGCGAGGTCTATCGCGGCGAGCGGGTGATCGACGTCGTCGTGATCGGCGCTGCGCGGCTGCGCGCCGACCTGGCCGCGGTGCGGGGCCTGAGGATCGCAGCGCCGATCGGCGGCGAGGTGAGCCTCGCCGAGGTCGCCCGGGTCGAGATCGCCGCGACGCCCAACGTCGTGCTGCGCGAGGGCGGCTCGCGCAAGCTCGACATCACCTGCGACGTCCGCGGCCGCGACCTCGGCGAGGTCGCCCGCGAGGTCGAGGCCCGGACCCTCGCCCTGCCGATCGCACCCGGCTACCACGCGGAGTTCATCGGTGAATACGCGGCGCGTCAGGCCGCGCGCAGCCGCCTGCTCGGGCTGTCATTGCTGGCGCTGCTCGGCATCGGCGCCGTGCTGTTCATCGACTTTCGCTCGCTGCGGCACACCTTGTTGGTGTTCACGACGCTGCCCTTCGCGCTGGTCGGCGGCGTCGCCGGGGTGTGGTGGACGGGCGGGGTGCTGTCGCTGGGCTCGCTGGTCGGGCTCGTCACGGTGCTGGGGATCGCCGCGCGCAACGGCATCATGCTGATCAGCCATTTTCGCCACCTCGAGCTCGAGGAGGGCGAGGCGTTCGGCCCGGCCCTGGTGCTGCGCGGCGCCCTCGAGCGGGTCACACCGATCATCATGACGGCGCTGGCCACCGGCCTGGCGTTGGTCCCGCTGGCGCTCGGCGGCGACCTGCCCGGCCAGGAGATCGAACACCCGATGGCGGTCGTCATCCTCGGCGGGCTCGTGACCTCCACCGCGCTCAACCTGTTCCTGGCGCCCGCGCTCTATCTACGCTTCGGCCGCTCGAGCCCCGGCACCAGCAACGATGTCACGCATATGGAGCCCACATATCGGGAATGACCAGCGGCGCACCGACGCTCGCGTCTACGAGCGAGCGGTACACGGCTCTGGCGGGTGCGGGCGCGGATCTGCCGGGGTCACGGGGAGAGTTTCGAGAAGGTAATGAATCTGCCATTCCGTGAAACGGGGCTCGGCGTGGACTTCACTGTCGATAGCGACGCGGTAATGGCACTTATTCGTGGTAAAAAACTGTACTCCGATCCCGTCGTCTGGATCCGAGAACTTTTGCAAAATTCGATTGATGCGACCCTTCGACGCCGATATATCGACGATCCGGCCACAGCGGCATGCCCGCCAAAAGCTCCGCTCGATTGGTTACGTCCCGTGGGTGTCGCGCCGGGCTCACAGGCCGAGGAGGCCCTGGCGCTCGATGAAGGCGACGACCTCGTCGAGGCCCTTGCCCGACTTGATGCTGCCCATGACGAAGGGACGGGCGCCGCGCATCTTGAGCGCGTCGCGTTCCATGACCTGCAAGTCGGCGCCGACGTGGGGCGCGAGGTCGGTCTTGTTGATGATGAGCAGGTCGGATCGCGTGATGCCCGGGCCGCCCTTGCGTGGGATCTTCTCGCCGCCGGCGACGTCGATGACGTAGAGCGTCAGGTCCGACAGCTCCGGGCTGAAGGTGGCGGCGAGGTTGTCGCCGCCGGACTCGATGAAGACCACGTCGGCGTCGGGGAAGCGCCCCAGCATCCTATCGACCGCCTCGAGGTTGATCGACGCATCCTCACGGATGGCAGTGTGCGGGCAGCCGCCGGTCTCCACGCCCATGATGCGCTCGGCCGGCAAGGCCCCGGAGACGGTCAGGATGCGCTGATCTTCCTTGGTATAAATATCGTTGGTGATCACGACCAGGTCGTAGCGGTCGCGCATGCGCTTGCAGAGCATCTCCAGGAGGGTAGTCTTGCCCGAGCCGACCGGGCCGCCGACGCCGACGCGCAGAGGAGGATTCTTCTTGGTGCGAGCCTGAATGTTGGTCATGGTATTATGTGGAGATTCGTGGAGGGTCAGGAGCGGAACAGGCGAGAATACTGGGTCTCGTGGCGGGCCGACAGTACGCCGAGCAACGGAGCGAAGGTCGAGAGCTGCGGTGGCTCGCAATCTGCGCGTCGCGTCGCCTCGTCGACCGCCGCCAGCACCACGGGATGCAGACGCCGCAGGATGTGCTGGCTGGCCACCTGGCCCAGCGGGACCGCCTTGAGCGCCGCGGTGACCTGGTTCTCGGCCCAGGTGAAGCAATACGCCGCGAGGCCAGCGCGCTCGTCGACGCCGAGCGCCACGCATGCCGCGGCGAAGGCGGTCGGCAAGCAAACCGGTGTCAGAGCCGTCAGCGCGGCGCGCAGGGTCGCCTCGCCCCAGCCCATGTGGGCAATGAGGCCGGCCAACGACCAGCCCATTTGTGCGGTCTCCACGCGCAGCTCCGCGGTCTCGCGGGTCGCATAAAACCACTCGTTCCGGCGGCGCAGCGCGGCCTCGTCGCCCGCGCGCCAGGCCCGATGCTGGAGGAGCCACAGCGGCGCCTCGCAGTGCGTCTGTACGTGCATGAGGCTGTCACGCACCCAGCGCTCCGCGCTGTCGGCGTCACGCACGAAGCCGCTGTCGATCGCCGCCTCGAGCCCCTGCGAATAGCTAAAGCCGCCGATCGGGAGACCGGGCGAGGCGAGGTGCAACAGCGAGATCAGCTGGGCGAGGTCCGTCATGGGCAACAGGAGAGGATCAGCGCTTGTGCAGGTTCAAATGCACGTGCGGGTGTGGGTGATCGTGATCGTGATCGTGATCGTGATCGTGGTCGTGGTCGTGTGCGCCGTGATGCTCATTGAACAGGACCTGGGCCTTTTCATAGTCGTCCTCGAATGTGCTGTCGTGGCCGTGGCGGTGACCGCCGCCGTAGGCGCCGGCCTCCGGCTCGAACGGTAGCTCGGCGCCGCGGGTGTCGACACCGAGGCGCCGCAGCATGTCGGCCAGCACAGGGTCGTACTCGAGGCGGAGGTATCCCGGCCCGATCTCGACGGGGATGTGGCGATTGCCGAGGTGATAGGCCGCGCGCATCAGGGCGAGCGGGCTGGCCGCGCGGACCTCCAGCAACGCCTCCGGCGCGGCCTCCACCGCGATGTGTCCGCCCGCGGCGGTGACGAGCACGTCGCCGCCACGCAGCACCGTGCCGCGCGGCAGGAACACCGCGACCTCCTCGCCGTCGTCGAGCACGGCGCGCAGCCGGCTCTTGCTGCGCTCGGCGAAGGGCAGGATGAGCCTTCGCGCGCCTTGCAGCGACGCAGGAGGGACGCCGTGCGGGGCGCTCAGGTGTTGATCGATCTTCTGCATGGCGGATCTTTCAAAACAGGAAGTAGCGCTGTGCCATCGGCAGCACCGTGGCGGGCTCGCAGGTCAGCAGCTCGCCGTCGGCGACGACCTGGTAGGTCTCGGGATCGACGGTGACGTGCGGCTGCCAGGCGTTGTGGATCATGTCACGCTTGCCGATCTTCCGGGTCCCGTGCACAGCAACGAGCCGCTTCGCCAGGCCATCACGCTCGCCGATGCCTGCTGCCAGCGCCGCGCCTGACACGAAGGTCAGCGAGCACTGATGCAGCGCTCCGCCGGCCGCGGCGAACATCGGCCGGTAGTGGACAGGCTGCGGCGTCGGGATCGACGCGTTCGGGTCGCCCATGGCGGCCGCGGCGATCATGCCACCCTTGAGGATCAGGCTCGGCTTGACGCCGAAGAACGCGGGCCGCCACAGCACCAGGTCGGCCCACTTGCCGACCTCGATCGACCCGACCTCGTGGGCGATGCCGTGGGTGATCGCCGGGTTGATCGTGTACTTGGCGATGTAGCGCTTGACGCGAAAATTGTCGTGACCGCCGCGGGCGTCGTGAGGGTCGCCGGGGAGCTTGCCGCGCTGCTGGGCCATCTTGTGCGCGGTCTGCCACGTGCGAAGGATGACCTCGCCCACGCGCCCCATCGCCTGGGAGTCGCTCGAGATCATCGAGAAGGCGCCGAGGTCGTGCAAGATGTCCTCGGCGGCGATCGTCTCGCGCCGGATCCGGCTCTCGGCGAACGCGATGTCCTCGGCGATCGCAGGATCGAGGTGATGACATACCATCAACATGTCGAGGTGCTCGTCGAGCGTGTTGATGGTGTAGGGCCGGGTCGGGTTGGTCGACGAGGGTAATACGTTGGGCTCGCCGCACACCTTGATGATGTCCGGCGCGTGGCCTCCCCCCGCGCCCTCCGTGTGGTAGGTGTGGATCGCGCGGCCCTTGAACGCGGCGATCGTCGCGTCGACGAAGCCGGCCTCGTTGAGCGTGTCGGTGTGGATCGCCACCTGTATGTCCATCTCGTCGGCGACCGTCAGGCAGGTGTCGATCGCCGCCGGGGTGGTCCCCCAATCCTCGTGCAGCTTGAGCCCGATCGCGCCGGCCTCGACCTGCTCGCGCAGCGGCCCGGGCTGGCTGGCGTTGCCCTTGCCGAGCAGGCCGATGTTCATCGGGTAGGCATCGATCGCCTGCAACATCCGTTGCATGTGCCAGGGCCCGGGCGTGACGGTGGTGGCGAAGGTGCCGGTCGCCGGCCCGGTCCCGCCGCCGATCATCGTGGTGACGCCGCTCATCAGCGCCTCCTCGATCTGTTGCGGGCAAATGAAGTGGATGTGACTGTCGATGCCGCCCGCGGTGACGATCATGCCCTCGGCCGCGATGACCTCGGTGCCCGGCCCGATCACGATCGTGACCGAGGGCTGGATGTCCGGGTTGCCGGCCTTGCCGATCGCGGCGATGCGCCCATCCTTGAGGCCGATGTCGGCCTTGACGATCCCCCAGTGATCGATGATCAGCGCGTTGGTGAGGATGGTATCGACGCAGTCACGCGCCATCCGCTGACTCTGGCCCATGCCGTCGCGGATGACCTTGCCGCCGCCGAACTTGACCTCCTCGCCGTATACGGTGTAGTCGCGCTCGACCTCGACGATCAGCGCGGTGTCGGCGAGCCGCACGCGGTCCCCGGTGGTCGGGCCGAACATCTCGGCGTAGGCCTGTCGCGAGATCTTGAGGCTCATTCCAGGGCTCCCATGATCTTGCCGTTGAAGCCGTATACGATGCGGTCGCCGGCGAGCGCCACGAGCTGCACCGTGCGCGACTGGCCCGGCTCGAAGCGCACGGCGGTGCCGGCGGCGATGTCGAGGCGAAACCCGCGGGTGGCCTCGCGGTCGAAGTCCAGCGCCGGGTTGGTCTCGTAGAAATGGAAGTGCGAGCCGACCTGGATCGGGCGGTCGCCAGTGTTGGCGACGCTCACGCGCACCGTCGGGCGGCCGACGTTGAGCTCGATGTCTCCCTCTGCGGGGATCAGTTCACCGGGGGTCATGCTGCGATGCTGCGCTCCTTGGGTGATATTCATACGATGGGGTTGTGCACGGTGACCAGCTTGGTGCCGTCGGGGAAGGTGGCCTCGACCTGGATATCCGGGATCATCTCCGGTACGCCGTCCATGACATCGTCGCGGGTCAGCACGGTCGTGCCCTCGTGCATCATCTCGGCGACGGTGCGGCCGTCTCGCGCGCCTTCCATGATCGCCGCGGAGATCAGCGCGACGGCCTCGGGGTAGTTGAGCTTGAGCCCACGCGCCCGTCGCCGCTCGGCCAGCAAGGCGGCGGTGAAGATCAGCAGCTTGTCCTTCTCTCGCGGTGTCAGCTCCATGGCGATCCCTTCAGGTGGCCCACAGTCGCAGCGGCCGGGCGGCGACGCCGTGCATCGGTTCGCGCAACGCGGTCCAGGCCGCGACCATGATGTGACGCACGGCCTCCATCTCGGCACCGATCACCCGTAGCAGCAACATCGAATGCCCGGCCTCGGCGAAACGCGTGACGCCGGCGCGCAGGTCGGCGCGGTCGGGGAGCCGGGCCGCCAGCGTCTCGGCCAGCGCCTGGGTCGCGCCCGCGCCCACGGCCCACAGGGTGCCCATGACGCCGAGACCATCGAGGCCGACCGCGGCGGTGCGCAGCGGCGAGCCGGCGTCGAGCTGCGCTTGCTCGATCCACAGTGCCCGGGATCCTGCCGTGATATGTGTGGCGAGTCGCAGGGTGCCGCCCGTCCAGGTCTCGCCGCTGGTCTGACGGCCGAGCACGACGGCGTCCCACCCGAGGGCGCTGGCGCCGGGCGCCACCGTGAGGTGGGTTGTGATCTGCGCGCGAGCGTCGTTGAACAGGATGTTCTCCTGCGGCAGCCAGTCGAGGCGCGCCCCGGTGGCGACGCAGAGCGTGACGCGCTGCGCCGCGGCGCGACCGCCCGACTTGTACCACCGGGTCGCGCCCGGGGTCGTCAGCACCGCATGCGCGCCGTCCTCGACCGTGATCCCGATCTCCAGCTCGTCGCCGCCTGCGATCCCGGCGGGCGGATGCAGGATCACGACGTGACAGACGCCGCCCTCCGGATACAGCGGCCTCTGGACCAGCAAGGGCCCGCGATGACGGTTCTCGACCAACGTGCTGCGCGTGCCCCGGTGCGCAAAGCGCAGCGACAGGCTGGCCTGCCAGCCGGATACCGCGGAGGTCGATGGCAGGTCCGGTGGGAGCATGACGGCACATGGCGCTCGATCGGGGGACCATAGCCCAGCACGATCGTGATCGAAAGAGCGTATCTCCCCGGATCTCAACTGTCGAAAACGCGGGCCCTGCGCACGCTCCGGGGCCCGACTTCTTTCGGTGTATCAGGAAAAATCGAGGGACCGATGAGACCCCCGTATCGAACCTCAAGAGCCCGCCGACCTGAAGTCCGCGACGGCGATGCCACTGCGATCGCGGCGCAGCAATGCGCAGCAATGCGCAGCAATGCGCAGCAATGCGCAGCAATGCGCCACACGTCCAGAGGACATGGCACACTTGCGGGCATGCGCGACACCTCGACGACCGCGGAGCCGACCCCACGCTTTGTGGGGCCGAGGGTCATGGGCTCGGACCGATGCTCCGCACCGGCCGCACGCCGAGGTCGTTGACGCGGTTGTCCGGCAGGTGACGAAAGCGGCGGACAGGCCGGCACAGCTGGGCGTTGTAACACCACGACCCGCCGCGATACAGCCGCGCGGTTCGGGTGAGGTCGCCCTCGTCGGAGGGTATGTGGGGGACGATACGCCGGGGCCGGGTGTCGAACTGGTCGGGCGCGACGAACGGGTTGGCGCACCAGTCCATGCTGTTTCCGGCCATCCCGAGCACGCCGTAGGGGCTGGCATCGACGGGGTGCGCGCTGCTCACCGCGAGCGAGGGCGCGTGTGGATGACTGTCGCGTGTCCAGCACCAGGAAGGGTCGAGCCAGTCGCCCCACGGATAGAGCCGTCCGTCGACGCCGCGCGCGGCCTTCTCCCACTCGAGCTCGTCGGGCAGCCGCCAGGGCAGGTCGTCGCGGGCAGCGAGCAGGCGCCAGAGAGCCGGGGCGTCGACGGTGCCGGCGTGGTTGGCGACGACCACCAGTGGGCCGCTGGGAGGTACACGTTCGGTGCCACGGATGGTCACACTGCCGGCATACCGGGAGAGCACCAGATCCGCGGCTGCGGCCAGCCCGCCACGCGCGATGGCAGCGTCCATCTCGATCAAGTCCGCGACGAACCGGCCGACCGCCAGGCGGGACACGCCAGCGAGG
>ENA-OFCF01000567-OFCF01000567.1-metagenomes-genome-assembly--contig:-NODE-567-length-16192-cov-4.161368_pt1 | contig 16192 bp, 13 predicted proteins | sample MGYA00153387_OFCF01 | MGnify analysis MGYA00153387
TCTGACAACACCATGAATTCATCGCCGGCCTGCGGCACTTCGGTCAAGCCCTGAATTTCAACCGGGATCGACGGCCCAGCCACTTTGACCGTCTTGCCGTTTTCATCCAGCATGGCCCGCACACGGCCGAAGGTTTGGCCGGCCAACACAATGTCGCCGGTTTTGAGGGTGCCTGACTGCACCAGCACGGTGGCCACCGGGCCGCGGCCCTTGTCCAGCCGTGCTTCGATGACCAGACCCTTGGCGGCGGCGTCGGTCGGCGCCTTCAGCTCCAGCACCTCGGCTTGCAACAGCACTTGCTCCAGCAGCGTGTCGATGCCGGTGCCCATCTTGGCCGAGACCCCCACGAACGGCGACTCTCCGCCGAAATCCTCGGGGATCACGCCTTCTGCGACCAACTCGCTCTTGACTCGTTCGACGTTGGCGTCGGGTTTGTCGATCTTGTTCATCGCGACCACGATGGGCACGCCCGCCGCCTTGGCGTGGGCGATGGCTTCCTTGGTCTGCGGCATCACGCCGTCATCCGCCGCCACCACCAGAATCACGATGTCGGTGGCCTGTGCACCACGGGCACGCATGGCGGTGAAGGCCTCGTGGCCGGGCGTGTCGAGGAAGACGATGACGCCGCGCTCGGTCTTCACCTTGTAGGCGCCGATGTGCTGCGTGATGCCGCCGGCTTCGCCAGCGACCACGTTCGCCTTCCGGATGTAGTCGAGCAGCGACGTCTTGCCATGGTCGACATGACCCATGATCGTGACGACCGGCGGACGCGACACGAGGTCCTCGGCGGCATCGACGATCTTGTCGCCTTCTTCCTCGACCTGATACTCCTCTTCCTTGACGGCCTGGAACCCGAACTCGCCGGCGATCAGCTCGATCTGGTCGAAATCGAGACGCTGGTTGATGGTGACCATCAATCCAAGGTGCTTGAACGCGAACCCGACGATTTCCGTGGCGGCGACCTTGAGGATCTGCGCCAGTTCCGAAACCGTGATGAACTCGTTCACGCGCACTGTCGTGCGCTCACGCTCGGCGGCGGCCGCACGGAAAGCCTCGAGTTCCTCGCGAGACGCGGAATCATCGAAGCGACGGCCACGACGTGCGGGGCCGCGCAATGCACTCATCGTCTTCGAGATGTTCGCGTCGACCGCAGCCTGATCAACCGAACCACGCTTACCCTTCTTGCCACCACCGCGGCGTGGATCGCCGCCGGCACGCGGAGCGGTGCTGCCGGCTCCAGGCGCACCAGCGGGACGCGGCGGACCACTGCCAGGCGGACGCGCCGCAGGAGCGCCGAATGACGGCGTCGCGGAAGCCACTGGACGCGGGCCGTTGAAGCTCCCACCGCCCTGACCCGGACGGCCACGCGGCGGCAGACCGGCACCGGCTGCACGAGGACGATCCGGTAGCCCGGCCGAGGCCGGACGAAGCGGCGGTCGGGCATTACCCGGCGGGCCGCTCGTGACGTTCTGCTGAGTCGTCGGCGAAGCGCTTGCGTACGGCTTCGGCATGGACGGCGGCGGCAGCGTCGCGGGCGACACGGTTTCGGGCCGGATGATCACCGGCTCGACGACAGCCGCAGGCACGAGCCCCGGCTCCGGCATGACTGCAACAGGTCCACCCGCAGCATCAGCCTTGTTGCCATCGACAGGCGTTGGCGGCGCAACGTACACGGGCGGAGGAGGCGGCGCGGCAGCGGCAATCGCGGCGGCACGCGCCGCTTCGATCACGGCGGCCGCGTCGGTCTCGGCCTGCGCGGCCGCATCGTGAATGGCCTGCTGAGCCGCGACATCGGACGCTTTGCGCCGCCGGACAGCCGGCGCACCAGCTTCGGACTCGGCGGGCTCGGCGGCCGCAACCGGAGCCGCAACGACGGGTTCCGCTGCTGGCGCAGCGCCCTTGCGGCGGCGCGCAGCCGCAGGAGCGGGTGCGTTGGCCTTCGCGAGGCGAACGCGCTTTTCACGCTCCCACCGTGCCCGAATCCGTGACACCTGATCGTCGGTCAGCCCGCTTTGCGGGCTCAGCACCGGCACATCCATCGAACGCAACATGGCGATCACCTCGTCCACGTTGATCTCGAACTCACCGGCCATATCCATGACGCGCAACTTGCTCAAACCCAGCCTCCGAAAGTCACTCCGAGCGCCCGGTGTCGAGCCCGATGGCTCGAACGCCCCGCGCCAACCCCGCATCGGTAATCCCCAGTGCTGCGGTCTGATCACGCCCGCAGGCTGCGCCCAACTCGTCCGCCGACAACACCTCGATGATGTCGATTCCCTTCGCCTTCAGGAGCGGAATTACCTTGTCGCGGCTGTGCCGCGACACATCGTGAGCGACGACGGCAAGCTTGAGCGTGCCCTTCTTCGCCTCGCCGCGCACTTGTTCCACTCCAACCACGACCAGCCGACCACGAAACCCGAGCCCGAGCAACGCGACGAGCTTGCGTGCCCCGGCCGACTCGCTCAGGCGCCGACTCCGTTCGGCGTGCCGCCTTCCTCGCTGGCATCGTCGATCGTCAGCTCGTCCAAGATACCCATGATGCGATCAGCCTCGGCTGGCGCAATACCCGGCAGCTTGAGGAAATCACCGCGTTCGAGATCAATGATATCGTTAAGCGTACGATACCCGCCTGCCTCCAGCACGGCGACGGTGCCCATCGACAGTCCTTCGAGGGCCGAGAGCGGCACGTCGGCGACCGGCTCTTCCGGCAGTGGCGCAAAGCCCGGCCCGCCTTCGGTCCGCTCCACCCACTCGCGACTCGAATACAGGTCGATTTTCCAGCCGGTCAGTTCCGACGCCAAGCGGACGTTCTGGCCACTGCGACCGATGGCCAGCGAGAGCTGATCTTCGTCGACGACGGCCTGAATCGTCTTCGTGCCCGGATCGCTGAACACACGCGCCACCTTGGCCGGCGCGAGCGCAAGCTTGGCGAAGCGCTCAGGATCAGCAGACCACGGCACGATGTCGATACGCTCACCACCAAGTTCATTCACGACGGCCTGCACGCGGGCGCCCTTGAGGCCAACGCATGCGCCGACCGGATCAATGGCATCGTCACGCGAGAAGACCGCGATCTTCGTGCGGCTTCCGACTTCACGCGCCGCAGCACGAATCTCGACAACCGCCTGCTGAATCTCGGGCACTTCCAGTTTGAAGAGCGCCTGCACGAACAATGGATCGGAGCGACTGAAAACGAGGCGCGGTCCCTTGGGCGTGTCTTCGACCTTCTTCAGCACGGCACGAATGGTCTCGCCCTGATGGTAATGCTCGCGATGATTCTGTTCGCGATAGGGGATGATGGCTTCGGCCTCGCGATGACGATTCAGCATGAGCACCAGCTTGCCGCGCTCGATCTGCTGCACTTCGCCCGAAAAAAGATCACCGACGCGACCCGAGAACTCATCCTTGATCTTCGTGCGCTCGCCTTCGCGCACACGCTGAAGAATGCGTTGCTTCGCAGCTTGCACGGCGGTCCGGCCGAACTCAGCAAATTCGATCGGCGTCTCCATCACGTCGCCGACCTCGAAGCTCTCGTCCAGGAAGCGCGCTTCCTCGAGCGTCACTTCGCGCACCGGATCCGTGACCTCAGCCGACACCGTGCGTAAGCGCACGATGCGAATCTCTCCCTTCGTCTCGTCGATCTCGACTTCCGCATCGACCGTCGGCCCATACTTCCGACCGAGCGCCGCCAGAATGCCGTCCTGCAACAGCGCACGCAACTCCTCGCGATCCATCTGCTTGGAGTTGGTGAGTTCCTTGATTGCGTTCAGAATATCCATCGATCCCTGTTCCTTCTATCGATTCCAGATGACAACCAGCCGCGCGGTTTTCACGTCGGCGAGTGCCACCCGATGTTCCGTTCCTTGGTCGTCCTGCACCACGCCGGTGTCGACGTCCGCGTTCTCATCGACGCCGAGCAGCACGCCTTCCACCCTGCTTCCGACCAGCGCACCGCTCGTGACTGCCACACGGCGCCCAGCGAACCGACGCCAGTCGGCAGCGTGACGCAGCGGGCGATCCATGCCCGGAGACGACACTTCCAGCCGATACGATTCCACGACCAGACCACTGCCGTCGAGCACCGCCTCGATCGCGCGTGAGACGGCCGCGCAATCTTCGATCATGATCTTCGCACCGTCCGGACGGTCGATACGCACCTCGAGCAATGGCCGGTTACGGGTACCGCCGCCAGTGAGCGAGAAGAGCTCGAAGCCCGCCTCAGTCACCGCCGAATCGACCACCTGCTGCACAGCTGCTGCAATGGGTGCCGCCACGTTCCAGACCTCTCACACGCATTCTTACAGAAACAAAAAAGTGCGGGGAGGCCCCCACACTTTCACAGTGTAGTCCCGAATTGCTCTTCAAATCATAACCGCTTGGACAGGTCCATTCAAGCGCCTTGCACGCCGTCACTTGCCTCAGGCGATCGAGATGAGGACACCAAGCTGCCGACCGGCATCGCCGGCGCGGTGCGAAAACAGCCGGTCGTTGGAGCACCGCGTGCACCACTCGCTGATGGCAATGTCGCGCACCCCTGCCCCACGTGCACGGTCGGCGATCGCGGCCCGCAGGTCCACGGTTCCGGGCCCTGCGACGGACGCACCCGTCAGCTGCGCGAACACGTCGGGGCTGACCTCGTAACAGCTGCCGCAGATCGCGGGGCCAAGGTGGATACGCAGGCTCGGCGGCGCAAATCCGGCGCGGAGAAACCAAAGGATCGCCTGCTCCGTGATTCCCGCGGCCGTCCCCCGCCATCCCGAATGCAGAATCGCGCCGGCACCCGAGGGATGTCCAATGAATACCGGGACGCAGTCGGCGATCGTGACCGCCGCGGCGGTGCCCCGCCGTGCCCACGCATGCCCGTCGACGGCATCCGTTCGCAGCCAGCCTGACCAACCCCGCGCATGCACCGTGAACTTCTGCCCATGCACCTGAGAGGCGCTGGCGAAGCGGTCGCAGCCTGAAGCAGCCACGCCAGCCACGAGCGTGTTCCAGCGCGCAAACACCTCGACCGCCGGCTCCACGCCCTGCGTGCCGTACGTACCCGCGGCACGAGTCGTGGTGAAGGCCTGCATTCCCCATTCAACGAAATCGGGGATGCTGAGGTGCACCGGCAGGGTCATTCCTCGATACGTGTGATGCGTGCGCCGAGGGCGTTGAGGCGCTCATCGATGCGCTCGTAGCCGCGCTCGATCTGGCCGACGTTCTGAATCGTGCTCGTGCCGTTTGCGCAAAGTGCCGCAAGCAGCATCGCCATGCCGGCGCGGATGTCGGGGCTCTCGACCGTGGCCGCGCGCAACTGCGACGGACCCGAGACGAGCGCGCGATGCGGATCGCACAGTACGATACGCGCGCCCATCGAGATCAGCTTGTCGACGAAGAACATGCGCGACTCGAACATCTTCTCGTGCATCAGGATGAGGCCCTCGCACTGGGTGGCCGTCACGATGGCAATCGACATCACGTCGGCGGGAAATGCCGGCCACGGCTGGTCTTCCAGCTTCGGCACGTGCCCGCCCAGGTCGTCCTTGATACGACGCTCCTGCTCCGCCGGCACCACGAGATCATTGCCCTCGATGCGACACGTGATGCCAAGGCGCTCAAAGCCCATGAGGATGGAGCGAAGATGCTCGACGCCGGCATCGGCAATGCGCAGCTCGGACCGCGTGACTGCCGCGAGCCCGATGAAGCTGCCGACCTCGATGTGATCGGGACCGATGGTGTGCGTGCAGCCATGCAATTTGTCGACGCCATGCACGGTGAGCGTGTTGGTGCCGATGCCCTCGATCATCGCGCCCATGCCGACGAGGAAGTGGGCGAGGTCCTGGACGTGCGGTTCGCTTGCCGCGTTGCGAAAGATCGTCGTACCCTTGGCCAACGCCGCGGCACACATGGCGTTCTCGGTGCCAGTGACACTTGGCTCATCGAGAAAGATGTCGCGACCGCGGAGTTCCTTCGCGCTCAGCGTGAACCGCTCGCCAGACGTGAACGTCGCGCCAAGCTGCTCGAATGCGAAGAAGTGCGTGTCCAGGCGTCGGCGTCCGATCACGTCGCCGCCTGGCGGCGGAAGGGTCACGTGACCGCAGCGTGCGAGCAGCGGACCGGCGAGCAGGATCGAGGCGCGAATTTTTTCGCAGAGATCGGGATCGAGCGTGGCGGGTTGAATGTCGCGGGCACAAATGCGCAGACTATTCGGCGCGATCCACTCAGCCGCGGCGCCGACCGAGCGGAGCAGCAGCACCAGCGTCTCGATGTCGCGGATGCGCGGCACGTTCTTGAGCGTGACCTCGTCCTCCGTGAGCAGCGCGGCAGCGACGATTGGCAGCGCCGCGTTCTTGTTGCCGGCGGGCCGGATGGTTCCCGAGAGCCGATGTCCACCTTCCACCACATATCGCAGACCTGCCATGCACACGCTCCCGTACGGGTCAGTTAAGCGCGTGAAGGTGCCGGACTCATGGCAGCAGGTCAAGACGCAGGGGTGCGCCGCTTGACGGCCGACGGGTACTTTTGGGCATGCACATGAACCTTGCACTCGCGTTCGTCGCCGATACGCTGCTCGTCCGCCCCGTTGACGTGCCTGCCCCATGGTACAGCGTGGCGACGGGCATCCTCAGCATCATCGTGACCGTGCTGCTGCTCGGCATCGCGATCGCCTTGCTGGGCATGGCGCGAGCAATGAAGCATGCGGAGCACCGACTTGGCGGGCGGCTCCAGGGGCTCGCAGACGAACTGATCCCGCTCGCGAAAAATGTCAACCAGATCGCGGGTCAGGTGTCCGAAGTGATGACATCGGCACGCGGTGACATCGCACGCCTTTCCGGCACGATCGGCGCGGTGGACGATGCCGTGCGCGATGCGCTGGACGCCAGCGAGGCACGATTGCACCAGTTCGGCGCCATGCTCGATGCGGTGCAGGATGAAGCGCAGGCGACGGTTGCCTCAGCCACCGGCATGATGCGCGGGATGCGGACCGGCGCGGGCGCGCTGGTCACGAATCTCTTCCGCAGCAAGGAATCTCGCAGTGATCCCGCTCCACGCGCGCGCTCCGGGATGGGCGCACGCGAGCGAGCGGCGCTGCTCGACGAGTCCGACGTGATCGCTCGCATCGCCGTACTCGAGGCGGCGTTGGCCTCGACCGGGACCGAGGAGGATGACAACGACATGGATGACGTGATTCCCCGTGGTCGTTCATGGGGCGCACGCGACGAGGGCGCTCGCGACGAGGGCACGGACCGTGACGACGATGAGTACGACGAGGAATGGGATGAGCATGAAGACGAGGACGAGGATGACGACGATCGCGACGACGAGGACGACGGCGCGACCGACGACGATGACGATGACGATGACGATGACGAACTCGACGACGAACTCGGCGACGAGCTCGACGATGATGATGAGGCGGACGCGGACGACGCACTCGTGGACGAGCAGGACGATGCAGCCGGCGACGGCGTGGAGCCACGGCATGGTGGTCCGCGGATCCGGCCCCGCGGGCGCGCGTGACCTGCCGCCGGGCATCGGACGTCGTTGCGCCACTGCTGCTGGCGCTGGTCTGGATCGCACTCACGCCGAGCGACCTGTTTGCGTGGACGCCGGGCACGCACATCCACCTCGGCGAAGCAGTTCTTCGCTCGCTGACACTATTACCGGCTGGCACGGCCGCCCTGCTCCGCACGTACCCACAGGACTTTCTCTACGGTAGCATCGCCGCCGACACGTCGATGGCAAAGAAATACGCGCCGGCGGGCCGGCATTGCCATTCGTGGGCGGTGGGGTTCGAGATCTATGAGCGTGCCCGTGATGAGGCGCTGCGCACGTTCGCGCTCGGGTACCTGTCGCATCTCGCGGCCGATGTCGTCGCACACAACTTCTTCGTCCCACGACAGCTGACCGTCACCAGCAGCACATCGACGGTGGGGCACAGCTACTGGGAAAGCCGCTTCGAGACGCACCTTGGCGATGCGGCCGCGCGACGTGCGCGCGACGTGATCCTGCTGGATCATTCACGCGCCGACGCGCACCTGGACGACATCCTGAGTCCCACGATCTTCAGCACGAGCACGAATCGCCGCCTGTTCCGCGGCATGGTGCATGTCACCGACAGCGAAAGCTGGCAGCGCATCTACCGCATCATGGCGGAGAACAGTCGCTGGGGACTGACTCGACCCGAGGTGGAAGTGAACCTCACCCGGTCGTTCAACTATGTCATCGACCTGCTGGCGCGCCTCGACCAGTCGGAGTCATACCAATTCGATCCGAGCGGCGACGAGGCCCTGCGTCTGGCCAAGCGTCTACGCCGCGCATCCCTGCGACGCGGCGGTGATCCGTTCGTGCGGGAGGAGGCCGAGCGGCACTTCGGGCTGCCCTCGTCTCCGCTGCGTCATGCTGAGACGCTCGAGATTCCGCTTTATCCGGTCGCGCGCGACGACAACAGCTGATTGACGAGCTTCGGATCGGCCCTGCCCTGCGACTTCTTCATCACGAGCCCGACGAGCAGCCCGACCAGCTTCTTCTCGCCAGCTGCATACCGTGCCGCCTCGACCGGATGCTCGGCAAGCACTTCGTCAACCCAGCCCGCCAGCGCATTGTCATCGCGCACCTGCACGAGGCCGTCGCGCTCGGCAATCGCGCGCGGAGTGTCCGTCGAGACGAGGAGTTGCGCGAAGATCTTCTTCGCGGCGCTGCTGCTGACGACACCGTCGCGTACCAGGTCGATCAGTGCGGCCAGCCGCGCCGGTTCGAGCGACATCGCGTCCCACGCCGTGTCGCGCTCATTGACAACAGCACGCACTTCACCGTTCACCCAGTTGGCGACGGACTTCGCGTCCGCATGCAACGCCAGCACAGCCTCGAAGAATGGGCCCGTTGCCGGATCCGCCGTCAGTTCCTGCACGTCGTACTCCGACAACTTCATCGCGGCGTAGCGTGCGCGGCGCGCCGCAGGCAGCTCCGGCAGCGTTTCGCGCACGCGCGCGAGTTCCGCGTCGGAAATGAGAAGTGGTGGCAGGTCCGGCTCCGGAAAGTAACGGTAGTCGCTCGAGCCTTCCTTGCTGCGGGCCGGCCTGATCTCGCCCTTCGCGCCGTCCCACAGCAACGTCTGCTGCTGCACTGATCCGCCGGCCACAAGAACGCCGCACTGGCGACGGAATTCCGCGGCGAGCGCCCTCTCGACACCCGAAAAGGAATTCATGTTCTTGACCTCACACTTGGTGCCCAGCCTCACCTGGCCGAACGGACGCGCGCTGACGTTCGCATCGACACGCAGGCTGCCTTCTTCCATGTTGCAGTCACTGATATCGAGATAGAGCAGGATCTGCTTCAGGGTGCGCAAATAGGCGCCCGCTTCCTCGGGCGAGCGCATCTCGGGCTCGCTCACGATCTCGACCAGCGGCACACCGCTGCGATTCAGGTCGACCGCCGTCGCACTCTCGTAGCGGTCGTGGATCGACTTGCCCGCATCCTCTTCCATGTGCGCGCGCGTGATACCGATCACGCGTGGTTCGCCATTGACGAGCAGGCCGATGTCGAGGCGACCGTGCTCGGCGATCGGCGTGTCATGCTGCGAGATCTGGTATCCCTTCGGCAGGTCGGGATAGAAGTAATTCTTGCGCGCGAAGATCGAGCGCGCGTTCACCGTGAAGCCGAAGCCCAGTGCCACGCGCAGGGCCAGTTCCACCGCACGTGCGTTCAGCACCGGCAAAGCACCAGGCAATGCAAGGCAGACCGGGCAGGTATTCTGGTTCGGCGGCGCACCAAAGTTCGTCGAGCAGCCGCAGAAGGCCTTCGTCTGCGTCTTGAGCTGCACATGCACCTCGAGGCCCACGACCATCTCGAACCCGGCCGTCACGTCAGTCTCCATCGCGGTGCTCATGCGAGTGCCTCCGGTCCCAATGCGTGTTCCAGCGCGTAGGCCGCGCAGAACATGTCGGCTTCGCGGAAGTGCGCTGCCAAGAGCTGTCCGCCCACCGGCATGCCGTCGACGAGACCGATCGGCTGCGACATCGCCGGCACGCCGGCAAGGTTCGCGGTCGCGGTGAAGATGTCGCTGAGATACATGTCGAGCGGATCGCTCCTGGCGCCGAACGTAAATGCGGGCGACGGCGTCGTGGGCGTGAACAGCACGTGCACGCCGCTGGCGAAGACGTTGGCGAAGTCCTGGGTGATCCGTTCGCGCACGAGCATCGCCTTCAAGTAGTAGGCGTCGTAATGGCCCTGCGACAGCACGTACGTGCCCAGGATGATGCGCCGCGTGACCTCGGGGCCGAAGCCTTCGGAGCGGGTGCGTTCGTACATGTCACGGAGGTCGTCGGCTGCTGCGCGCGGCCCGTATCGCACGCCATCGAAGCGCGCCAGGTTCGACGACGCCTCGGCCGGTGCGAGAATGTAGTAAACGGGAATCGCGAGATCGGTGTGCGGCAGCGAAACCGTGCGGATCTCCGCGCCGAGCTGGCGCAGCACGTCGATGGCGCGATCACATTTCGCGCGAATCTTCGCATCGAGCGATGCCGGATAGTATTCCGTCGGCACACCGACCACGAGGCCGGTCAGCGGCCTGCCTGCCGCGGCACGGTAGTCACCGACGGGGACGTCGACGGCGGTTGCATCCTGCGGGTCATGACCGGCAATCACCTGCAGGCCCACTGCCGCATCGTCGACGGATCGACCGAAGACGCCGATGTGATCAAGCGACGACGCGAAGGCTACCAGGCCGAAGCGGCTCACGCGTCCGTACGTCGGCTTCACGCCGACGATGCCGCAGAATGCCGCGGGTTGCCGCACCGAGCCGCCGGTTTCAGATCCGTACGCGATACGGCACGCGCCGGACGCCACTGCGGCTGCCGAACCGCCGCTGCTGCCACCAGGCACGCGTGAGTGATCGAGTGGATTGCGCGTCGGACCGAAGGCAGAGTTTTCGGTGGACGAGCCCATCGCGAATTCGTCCATGTTCGTCTTGCCGATGATCACAGCTCCGGCTGCGCGGAGCTTGCTCACGGCCGTCGCCTCGTAAGGGCTGACCCAGCCTGCAAGGATTCTCGAACCGCAACTCGTGCTGAGCGTCGTCGTCGCGATATTGTCCTTCACCGCCACGGGCACGCCGTGGAGGATACCCTGCGGTGCGACGTCGGCGGCAACACGAACGTCAGCCTCGGACGCGACGGTCACGAACGCATTGAGCGCCGCATTCGCGGCAACACGGGCCAGTGACGCAGTGACGACATCGGCCGCACTGGCACCACGATCCGCAATCGTGCGCGCAGTCTGCGCAGCCGACAGGTCGAGCACATCCTGCGCGGTCATTCGTCGCCTTCCGTCGCGCCGAGCTGGCTGTGCGTGCTCAGTCGCGGCACGAGCAGGAATCCGTCGCGCGGCGACGGTGCGAACTGCGCCAGCGGACGTGCCAGCGGCACGGAGCCGACGATGTCATCGCGTCGCGGCATCGCGGTGCGCGCGTCGTCGCCGACCGAGGTCACATCGACTGTCTCGAGCACTGCCATGTGGTCAAGGATGCCATTCAGCTCACGCACCAGCGCTGGCACGCGGTCGGCAGGCATTGCCAGCCGGGCAAGCGCGGCAACGTGCAGGACGTCGGCGTCGGAAACGGCCATTTACTCGTGCTCCGGTTCAAGATTCGCTTGTGCAACCACCAGTGTCTTGCGGCCAATCTGCTCATCGTCGAAATCGATGCGCACCTTCATGTCGCGACCCGATCCCGTCACCTCGGCGACGGTGCCGACGCCGAACTTCCGGTGCCGCACGCGCGCGCCAGCAAGCACCTGCACCGCCTCGGGCTGCACATCATCAAAGCCGGTCGGCTTGGCCGAGTACCGCGACGAGGTGATGCCACCGAACTGTGCGTCACTGATCGGCGCGGGCTTCGCCTCGCGTGGTGTCCACCGACCACCTTGTCCACCGCTCCTGCCCCATGCGGCACCATCGTCGCCGCCACCGCCACCGCCGCCGTAGCTCGAGCGACCCTGGCTGCGCGCGCGCGGCGTGATTGCCATCTCGACCAGATCCGGAGGCAGCGCCTCAAGAAAGCTCGACGCGCGTGAACTCATCGTCTCGCCGTTGCGGCGACGCGTCTCGGCGTGCGAAAGAATCAGCACCGACTCGGCGCGCGTGATGCCGACGTAGAACAGGCGTCGCTCCTCCTCGAGCATCGCCGGGTCATCGTAGGCGCGTGCCAACGGAAAGAGTCCATCTTCGAGCCCCGTGAGATACACCACCGGATACTCGAGTCCCTTGGCGTTGTGCAGCGTCATCATGGTGATCGCATCAGCCGTGGGATCGAGCGCGTCGGCCCCGGCGACGAGCATCGCCTTCTGCAGGAAACGATCGAGCGGCGTGAGACCCACTTCGCCGTCGTCATCCGCGAGTGCCTCAGCGGCACCGCTCACGAGTTCGCGCACGTTCTCGATGCGATCGAGCCCTTCCTGACCCTCGGCGCGCAGCAGCTCGATGTAGCCGATGCGCGCGATCAATGCCTCCAACACCTCGTTCACCGCGGACTCGGTCGCCATGACACGCAGTGCAGCGAGGTTGGCGGCAAAGTCTGCGAGCGCTGCGCGCGCCGCCGTGCGCAGGCCTTCGAGCATTACCGGTGTGCCGGCCGCCTGCAGCAACGGAATGCGCGCCGCGGATGCCTGTGCCGCCAGCAGTTCAATGGTCGTGTCGCCCAGGCCACGTCGCGGCACGCTGATCGCGCGGCGGAACGCCTCGTCATCGGCGGGATTCGCAATCAGCTTCAGGTACGACATCAGGTCGCGAATCTCGCGACGGTCGTAGAAGCGCACGGCGCCGATCAGGCGGTATGGCCAGCCGCGCTTGCGCATCGCATCTTCGAAGGCGCGACTCTGCGAGTTGGTGCGATAGAGAATTGCGACCTGCTTCAGGTCCACGGTGCGACGTGCGCGGCGATCGGCGATGTCCTCGGCGATGTACTCCGCCTCGTCACGCTCGTCGAGGCAGCGCACGCGCCGCGGGCGCACGCCACTCGGGCGCGTCGCGCGCAGCGTCTTGCCGCGACGTTCCTTGTTCGGCGTGATCGCCGCGTTGGCGAGTGCCAGGATCTCCGGCGTGGAGCGATAGTTCTCCTCGAGCCGCACCACGGTGGCCGAGGTGAACTCGCGCTCGAAGTCCAGGATGTTGCGAATGTCGGCGCCACGCCAGCCGTAGATCGACTGATCGTCGTCACCCACCACCATGACGTTGCCCTCGCTGCCGGCGAGCAGCGAGATCAGCTGGTACTGCGCCTTGTTGGTGTCCTGGTACTCGTCGACGAGGATGAACGCAAAGCGATGCCGATAGCCCTCGAGCAACGCGGCATTCTCCTGCAGCAGCTGCACCGGCAGCGTCAGCAAGTCGTCGAACCCGACCGCATTCTGTGCGCGCAGTGTGTCGTCGTAAAGCGGATACAGCTTTGCCACCACCTGCGACAGTGGATCGCGCGCGAGTCGTGCGTACTCGGTGGGCGTGACGAGCGCGTTCTTCGCATCGGAGATCTGGCCGAGCACGGCTTTCGGTGCCCATTCCTTCGGCGAGATGCGCAGCCCCTCCATCAGGCGCTTGATCACGCCGAGCGCGTCATCCTCGTCGTAGATCGTGAACTGCGACGTGCGGCCGACACGATCGGCATCGCGCCGCAGCAGCCGCGCGCCGATGGCGTGGAAGGTGCCGACCCACATGCCGCGCACGGGGATCGGCAGCATCGCGCCGAGTCGCGTCAGCATCTCCTTCGCGGCCTTGTTCGTGAAGGTCACGGCCATCACGCCGCCCGGCGACAACTGACCTGTTTGAATGAGCCAGGCAATGCGCGTGGTCAGCACGCGGGTCTTGCCGGAGCCGGCGCCGGCGATCACCAGCAGCGGGCCCGACTCGTGGGCGACGGCGTCGAGTTGGTCGGGGTTGAGGCCTTCGGCGAACGGCGACGGGCCCCCAGCGAAGGGCGGGTCGAACAGCGCGTCGGGCGACGCGCTGTCGGCGGGGTGAGGAATGTCCGCACGCTGGTGTGCAGCGGCAGCGTCGGCGAACAGTTCGTCGTCAGTCATGTGCCGACCACTCTAGAGAGCGGGTGTCGCAGAGACAGGAGGGCCGGTGGCGTGGTTCACTTGGCCAATGGAGTACATCGAGGTCACGCCGGACGAGTTCGTCGCTCTGGACGGCGTCGACGACTGGAGGGTCGTCCTCGGGTCGATTCGGGCGACGTTCGTGACTCCCAGCTACCTGGCGGCGGCTGACCTGGTAGTGGCGATCGCCCGGATCGCCGAGGACAACCAGCACCACCCCGACATGGAGATCCGGTATCCGGGACGCGTGCACGTCGCGCTGACCACGCACGCCACCGACGGGTTGACGACCCTCGACGTCGACATCGCCCGGCTGATCTCTGCCGCCGCTCGCCGGGCCGACGCAGCGGCGAGAACCGAAACGGCCGCTGCCTACGAAATCGGGATCGACACCACCGACATGGATCGCATCCGCCCGTTCTGGGCGGCAGTGCTCGGCTACCGGGAGCGCGGCGGGCGACTGGTCGATCCCATGGGTGTAGGACCGGCGGTCTGGTTTCAGCAGATGGACGAGCGCCGACTCGTTCGCAACCGCATCCATGTCGATGTCAACGTTCCCCATGACATCGCTGAGCAGCGTGTGGCCGATGCAATCGCTGCCGGGGGCCGCATGGTCACCGACGAGTTCGCCCGTTCATGGTGGGTCCTGTCCGATGCTGACGGCAATGAGGCGTGCGTGTGCACGTGGCAGAATCGCTGACGACGGATTCTTCGTCGGCGAGCACCGTGGCCCCCAGTGTCAGGAGGGCGTGGAGCGCCCGTCACCTCGCACCGCACGCAACGTGCAGCGAGTGGAGCAGCGACCGTGCCAGCGCAATCATTCGGCAGCCTCGACACACGCCTGGACCGCAGCTTCGAGGTCGTCGCTCAGTGGCGAGAGGTCGATGGTCACCAGATGTGGTTCGGCGCCGTCGACTGACAGTTCCAGGTCGAGCCCGAAACGCTTGGTGACCTCGGCCATGGCGTGGGGATCGCACCGATTCACCACGAACGTGAGTGGGATCATGACCGACCGGTCCAACGGCGAAAGCGTTACCGGAGTGGCACTGTCGGTGGTTCGTCGGACGTCCACCAACACCGTGCCGACGAACTGGCCGAACGTGAATTCGCTGCGCTCCTCCGTCCGTTCGATGTGGAGGTCGGCTCGAACGGTCCCGTCGACCATGGCCACGTCGCTGAAGGTGATCTCGGTCTCATCGGCGAGGGTTCGACCGGCGCACTGTTCGGCGCGAATGCCGTCAAGAATGTCCGTTCCGCCGATCGGCAGCCGCGTGGTTCGACGGGTGTTGTCGGTGGGGGTGGTGTAGGCGAATGCCAAGACCGCAGAGACGGGAGTGTCGGAGGTGCAGTCCTCGACGACGCCGTAGGGCACCTGGATCGCGATCTGCCGGCCGGCGGGAACGTTCACGGTTCGAGTCGCAGCCGGTCGACCTGCGAAGTGGTCGGCCACGAGTTCTCGGTCGGTGATGAGCAGCTGTTCCGAGTTGTCGTTGTGGGTGAGCACGTTGATGAGGCCTCGGTCGATCAGATCACGTTGGCGTGTGATGACGAGTTCTCCCGACACACCGTCCAACCCGCTGATCGGTGATGGACTCGACGAGGCCGGGGTCGACGAGGCCAGGGTCGACGACGTGACGACGGAGCGCGCATCTGACGGACTGGGACCGTCTGAGCCACACGAGGCCAGCCCTGCACCCACGAGCGTCAACGCGACAACAGCGCGGACCATCATGCCGGAGCAACCTACAAGGAGTGAGACGGCCCTGCCCACGAACCTCTCGGCGGGATCCGCCCATGCTTCGTCCGGGAACCACAGCACGTACATCGAGTTGCTCCGACCCGCAGAACTCAGCCGTTCTGGTGCTCGGCGAGTTCGAGCCAGCGCCCTTCGAGTTCGTCGAGCTCGCCTTGGGCCGAAGCGAGGTCGTTGCCGAGCGACGTGAGTTCGGTGTGATCCGTGACCGTGGCCAACTGCCCGGTCAGACGATCGACCTGCTTCTGCGCCTTGACCATTGCCTGCTCGGTCTCGCGGAGCTGTCTGCCCACGGTGTACGGGCTCGGGCCACCGTTCGCTTTCGGCTTGCTCGGGCCACCGTTCGCTTTCGGCTTGCTCGGGGAAGCCG
>ENA-OFCF01000569-OFCF01000569.1-metagenomes-genome-assembly--contig:-NODE-569-length-16184-cov-3.533635_pt1 | contig 16184 bp, 15 predicted proteins | sample MGYA00153387_OFCF01 | MGnify analysis MGYA00153387
TTAAACCACATGCTCCACCGCTTGTGCGGGCCCCCGTCAATTCCTTTGAGTTTCATTCTTGCGAACGTACTCCCCAGGTGGGATACTTATCACTTTCGCTTAGCCACTGAGATCGCTCCCAACAGCTAGTATCCATCGTTTACGGCGTGGACTACCAGGGTATCTAATCCTGTTCGCTACCCACGCTTTCGTCCATCAGCGTCAATCCACAAGTAGTAACCTGCCTTCGCAATTGGTATTCCATGTAATCTCTAAGCATTTCACCGCTACACTACATATTCTAGTTACTTCCTTGTAATTCAAGCCAGGCAGTATCAATGGCCGTTCCACCGTTGAGCGATGGGATTTCACCACTGACTTACATGGCCGCCTACGGACCCTTTAAACCCAATGATTCCGGATAACGCTTGGATCCTCCGTATTACCGCGGCTGCTGGCACGGAGTTAGCCGATCCTTATTCTTACAGTACCGTCAATCTTTCACTCGTGAAAGGGTTTCTTCCTGTACAAAAGCAGTTTACAATCCATAGGACCGTCTTCCTGCACGCGGCATGGCTGGATCAGGCTTGCGCCCATTGTCCAATATTCCTCACTGCTGCCTCCCGTAGGAGTCTGGTCCGTGTCTCAGTACCAGTGTGGGGGATCTCCCTCTCAGGACCCCTACCCATCGTCGCCTTGGTAAGCCGTTACCTTACCAACTAGCTAATGGGACGCATGCTCATCTTTTGCCGTTGTGACTTTAATCTAAATATCAGGCGATATCATAGATACTATGAGGTATTAATCCAAATTTCTCTGGGCTATCCCTCTGCAAAAGGTAGATTGCATACGCGTTACGCACCCGTGCGCCGGTCTCTAACATTGCTGCTATACCCCTCGACTTGCATGTGTTAAGCCTGCCGCTAGCGTTCATCCTGAGCCAGGATCAAACTCTTCATCGTATATTATTATAATTTTATGACTTTATCTAAAAGCTATTTACTATGATTTACTAAAGTGAAATCAATCTCTGTTTTGCTGTCAATTCAATATGTCTAGGAACGTATGTGTCTTTGTTTTTGAAGCTGTAACCCTTCTCTTTTGTCGCTATTCTTTCGGTTAGCGGGTGCAAAAGTAACTATTGTTTTTGTTCTCGCAAGCTTTTTTTTAAGTTTTTTTTTAAAAACTTACAATCGCCTTACTGTCAATTGTATAAATCTTAAACTATTTTTACATTAATCCCTGAAATTAAATTATAATTCTGGGGACAACAAAGATATAACGTTTTTTTAATTGTGCAAGTGTTTTTTATGGTTTATATGGTTTTTTAAACACAATGCCGCAAAAAAACCAAGCCCCGAACAATAAATTAAAATGACCCACTCGAAATCCAGCTTAAAATTAGTCTTAAAATTATTTTCTGTTCTAAATTGTAGCATTAAACACAAAAATGCCTTAGCCCCGATTGAAGTGAAAATCCTTTTTTTTCTATATAATGTAATGGCGCTGAACAATAATATTCAAAAAAAAGATTGTAACGAAAAGCGGGATAAACCTGCCTGCCGGCAGGCAGGGCTCCTTATAAAAACTAATCGTGACGGATGGCCTGGAGTGGTGATATTTTTGTGATGAGATAGGACGGAACTAGAAGTATTAACAGTATTAGCGTGATTGTTACCATATTAATGAGCAAAATGATTTTTATATCAACCATTATCGGAGCTTCATTTACATAATAATTTTCGGGATTTAGTTTAATGATACCAAAATATTTTTGCAGTAAAATCAATGAGAGTCCGATTGCATTTCCCCAAATTAGCCCCTTTGATATAATGCTTGCGGCATTGTAAAGAAATATTTTTCTAATTGACCAGTTGCTAGCTCCAATTGCTTTAAGAATTCCGACCATCTTCGATTTTTCTAATATCAGCACTAATATTGCTACAACCATATTAATTGATGCAACGGCAATCATAATGATAATTATTACCATAATATTGAAGTCGAAAAGTTGTAACCATTCGAATATTGATGCGTATTTTTCAATAATTGTCTGGGATTTTAAATTTGAATTAATTTCGGCATATATCTCATCTCCTTTAGCTTTTATTTGCGAGAAATCTTCGATAAAAACTTCAAAATTTCCAACTTGATTGAAATTCCATTTATTGATTCGCTGAACGTGTCGAATGTCGCCGATAATAAATTTGGAGTCAAATTCCGGAAATCCGGAATTAAAGATACCAACAATTTTAAATATTCGCAGGTTTGGCAATTGATTGTTGCCCACTTTCATAAAAAAAGTGTTGCATTTGTCGTTGATTTTGAGTTGCAAACGTTGCGACAACAATGCTGATATTAAAATTTCGTTATCTAAATTATTGTTTAAATCGGGAATTCTTCCCTGAACCAAAAAATCTTGAATTACATCCCACTTATAATCCTTTCCCACTCCTTTAAAGATTATCCCTTCAAAATTTGTTGCTGTTCTAATAATTGCAGCTTTTGAAGCAACTGCCTGAATGTGAGCTATTCCCGCTACATTTTTGAAATTTGGATAAAAATCCTGATTGTTGTTTAATGGCTGCAGGCTGACTTCTGAATAATTATTATCAAAATTTGATATTGTAATATGTCCATTGAATGCAACTACTTTTTCACGAATTTTTTGTTGCAAACCAAGTCCTGTTGCAGCTGCAATAATCATCATTATCATTCCAACTGCGATTGCAATGATTGCAATTTTTATAATTGGAGCAGAAATACTACTTTTGCGATCTTTGGCAGTAAGTAATTTTTGAGAAATAAAATATTCGATATTCAATGAAGCCTGTTTTTAAGAAAACAAAGATAAAGAACTTTTTTCTTATATATTTTAAAAAGAAATATGATTGTAAGCACTGAAATAAAACGTTACCGAATAAAAAAGCGCATAACAGGCATTTTTGGTATGAAAGTTATTAATAAAATTGTGACAGCAATGCTTTTTGTGACTATTTTTTCTTGTAAAACTGCACAAAAAGTAGCGGATCAAAAAGGAATTGTCGAAAAAAACTATAAGACAAAAATATTAAAACCTCAAACAAAAGTGATTATCAACACTAAAAATTTAAGTTTTAGTTTGGGAGCAGACAATTTTGATGGTTTTTCAAAAATTATAAAATCTAAAAATGTCGGAATTGTTACCAATCAGGCCGGAAATCTCTCGGACAGTTTGCATTTGGTAGATTTTTTGCTTTCAAAAAACATAAAAGTTGTTAAAATTTTTGCCCCGGAGCATGGATTTAGAGGAACAGCAGATGCGGGAGAACTGATAGTTGACGGCAAAGATGTTAAAACAAACCTGCCAATAATTTCGCTTTATGGCGACAATAAAAAACCAAAAGCAGAGCAGTTAAATGGGGTGGAAGTAATGATTTTTGATATTCAGGATGTTGGCGCTCGATTTTACACTTACATTTCTACAATGACATATATAATGGAAGCTTGTGCCGAAAACAATATTTCGATAATAATTCTGGATCGTCCCAACCCAAACATTGCAATAATTGATGGTCCGATTTTAGAAACTGAATTTAAAAGTTTTGTTGGAATGCACCCAATTCCGGTTTTGCATGGCATGACAATTGGCGAATACGCTCAAATGATTAATGGCGAAAAATGGCTAAAAAACAGCATTCAGTGCAACTTACAAGTTATTGCCTGCTCAGCATATTCTCGTGAAATGTTTTACAGTTTGCCCATTAAGCCTTCTCCAAATTTACCAAACGATCAAGCGATAAATTTGTATGCAAGTTTGTGCTTTTTTGAAGGAACAAATGTGAGTGTTGGTAGAGGAACAGAGCAACAATTTCAAATTTTTGGTTCGCCTTTTCTGCCAAATATTAATTTTTACTTCGTTCCACAACCCAATTTCGGTGCAAAAAACCCTGTTTATAATGGAGTACATTGTTTTGGCGAAGATTTGAGTTTTGTTCCAAAATTAGACCAACTGGAGCTAAAATGGCTTATTAAAGCTTATAATGAAACAATTGATAAGTCAAAATTTTTTAATCCGTTTTTTACAAAATTGGCGGGAACCAAAAAACTGCAGCAACAAATTGAAATGCATGTTCCACTGCCAGAAATCAGGGCAAGCTGGGAAACTGGTTTGATTGAATTTAAAGAAATGAGAAAAAAATATCTGATTTATTAAAACTGCTTATAATGGCAGCCTTATTTTCATTTTCTCAATAATATTGAATGCTGCCGGGCAAACCGGAAGATTTTTCAAAGTTAATTCTGTGATTTGACTGAACTTTTTTCTGTTCGTGTGCGGAAACTCCCGACACGCTTTTGGTCGAACTTCATAAATCATACAAGCATTTTCAAAATCCAAAAAAGTGCAGGGAAGGCTTTTTAAAACGTAGTCATTTTCTTCATCAATTTGCAAATATCGCTCAATAAATTGTTGTGGTTTTTGTTTTAAATGTTTAGAAACCCTTTCAATGTCGGCTGCAGTAAAAAGTGGACCAGTGGTTTTGCAACAGTTGGCACATTGCAAACAATCAGTTTTTTTAAATTCGGCATCATGCAAATCCTGCATAATGTAATCTAAATTTTTGGGCACTTTCTTTTTTAACTTATCAAAATACTTTTTGTTTTCGATATGCTTATCTTTGGCACACTTTGGAAGATCATTTAAAATTTGTTTCAAGATTTTTAAATTTGTTTCAGGTTTTTAAAAATTTGTTTCATATTTTTAGGTTTTTATTGTTATAACCTGCAAAATTACTAATTAATAACCTTAAAATTGAGGAAATTTTAAATCGTTCCTCGAAAAGAATATGAAAGACCTTTTTGGAACAGCCATTTTAGATTTTCAAACCAACAATTCGCCAGAAAATTTAATAACCAAGACCACAATTTCTGACGAAGATGAGATGTCGGTTGCTTATTTGTTTCGAAATTTTAATGAAATGCCAAAAATTGAACAACAGGCAATGCAACTTTCAAAAGGCAAAATTTTAGATGTTGGTTGCGGCGCAGGAAGTCACAGTTTGTATCTTCAGAATGAAAAACAATTGGATATTACGGCAATAGATATATCCGAAAATGCCATAAAAACCTGCCTGCTTCGTGGTTTAAAAAATGCACAAGTTCAAGATGTTATGACCTTAGAAAACCAAAAATTTGATACAATTCTGCTTATGATGAACGGAGGTGGAATGTGTGGGAAACTCAAAAAACTACCTCAATTTTTAATCAAACTAAAAACATTACTCAACCCAAACGGTCAAATTTTGCTGGACAGTTCTGACATTCTTTATATGTTTGACGAAGATGAAAAAGCCGAAAAATTACTTTCATCAACGAACAGTTATTATGGTGAAGTTGTTTTTCATATCACTTATAAAGGTAAAAAAGAAAAACCTTTTATATGGATGTACATTGACTTTTTAACTTTAAAAAAAACAGCGGAAAACAATGGTTTTCAATGTGAAATGCTATTGAAAGGCGAACATTTTGATTATTTAGCCCGCCTTTTTTAGTCTTTTGAAGTGCAATTTAATCCAAAATATTCAAAAATTTAAGTCCTAAAACAAATCCATCGCCCTGATATCCATTTTGGTACGAGCGAATGTAATCCAGTCTGATTATTTTGAATTTTCCGTATCCTAAATTGTTTAAACCGACAGTAAATTCGGTATATGGAGCGATTTTTGGAACGGCCAAACTATGAAATCCCAGAATTAAATTGGTTTTTAACAGGTTTAATAATGGAACTTTGTTGATTAAAAATCCGTTATCGCAATACTCAAAATGATTTTCAAAAAAGGCATTATTTGTGCTGTTTGTATAGTAAGGCAATAAATTAAAAACGTTCAGATATCTTGAAGTCGAACCAATATGCGTTTGATTTCCATTAAAATGTTTGTAGTCAATGAAAGAAATATTATCGGCATTAAAAAACTTTCCAGCTTTTAAATTTATTGCGAATGTGCCTTTATTTCCTGGCGTAACTTCATAAAAAACTCGTCCTGAAAGCATTTGATAGTTAAGATTTTTGTCTGACGCAGCAAACGCATTTTCGTAATTCAAAAAAATTGCAGGATATTTTTGACTTCTTAAATTGATTTTACCGTCCGGTCGAGTGATGTATTTGTTTCCAAAATTGATTCGAGTTCCGATTGTAAATTTGGTCAAACTATGTTGAGCAAAAGCGGGTAATAAATCGCTTGACGGATTGAGTGGATTGTTGGATAAATAATCATAACTTTTTTTGAAAAAAGTATAATCTGTGGTATTAAAAAGTGGCGTTCGCTGTTGATATTCTATTTGTCCACTCAAATAAATACCGTTCGCAACATTTTGTCCGTAATTAATTAATGCAAATTCTTTATTGTACAATTTCATGTAATTGTCTTTAAAAAATAACGTACTAATGGAGTTTACAAAACTCGAAATAGGTTCTGCGCTATTAAATTGATTGACTTTAGAACCTCCGGCAATGCTTAAATTTGCATAGTTTTGATTGTTAAACTGATGAAAATAATTTCCTGTGATTCTAGCTCTTTTATCAGCAAAACCATAATTTAGTTTAGTTGTAATTTTAGTATATATTCCCTTTCCTTCAAAATTTTTGTAGGATGAATAATTAAATCCCGTATATAAATTGTAGCCTTGAACAGTGTTGAAACTTCCAGATCCGATTGAAATTAATCCGTCGTAAGAAAAATTTATTTTTTTGAAACTATTATCATAAGAATAACCAGTAATCAGGTTTAAAATTTTAAATTTATTATGTTTTTTGTCGATTGAATCCAGATAAACTTGTGAAGTTCGACGTTTAAAAATGCTATCTTTTCTAACATAATCTCTTGATTCCTCAATTGTCAGGGGAATTGGACGGTTGGCATTCCAAAAATCGGCATCTTTTTTATTAGAATTTTCTTCAAAACTCACAATTTCATTTGAAAAAGTTTTTGTCAAAAGATTCCTGAAATTCATAATTGCTGTATATATAGGTAAACTTTGCATTGAATTTTATTCCAAAGGCTCCAGCTGCAAAATCGCGACTTTGAGTAGTTTTTGCCCAAATCTTAGTATTTTTGTTGTAACTGAAATTTTGCTTCATATTCATTACGTCAACAAATTCCTGCTGCATTCTATAGCCTTTTACGTCCAAATCTATTCCGTAAATTGCCCAGGAATCTTCAACGATATAGATATATCCTTCAAAAACAGGTTCAGCATCTCGTTTGGCAATCACCTTAATTTTGTTTATCATTTGGTTGTTATCGTCTTGAAAAGTGCCTTCTAATTTAAATTTATAATAATTGAAAGCGTTGTTGGCAATTGGCGAAATCATTTTTATTCCAAAATTTAGCGTATTGTCATAAAAATCATATCCAGAAGAAATTGCCGTATTATAACTGTAGCCGTTGTCGCGTCCGCTCACTTTTGATGCGATAATGCGTTCTTTTAGATTGTTTGGTTTTTCAAATGTGATTTTCGACACCGTTTCAGAAAGATAAATAATTCCCGATCGAGTTGAATCTAATGCACCATCTAAATCACCAACTTCAATCCCCATTATTTTTTTTGGTAAGTCTTTTATTGTAAACATACCTCGAGAATAAAAATCAGCTTTATAGCGACCTGTTCCAGCCGAATTTTCTTTTTTGCTGGCAATTGCTTTTTTTATAATTGCATTTGCTAAATTATCTTTTTTATTGATTATAACTGCGGAAAGTGCCATGCTTTCTTCGGTCAACTGAACGTCTGCAACAAATGGAAAATTATTGATTTCAACTTTTTTTCTTTGTGTTTTAAAGCCCAAATGTTGAAAAATCAAAGTGTAATTTCCTGCTTTTTTGATATTTAATTCATAAATTCCTTTATCATTAGTTGAAGTTCCGTTATAGGTGTTTTCTATCAAAACCGAGACTCGTGAAATTTCATTTCCTTTGTCGTCTTTAACGGTTCCACGAATTTGAGCTGAACTGAAAACTGAAAATATTAATAAAAAGAATGTAGTAATTTTTTTCATTATTGGTTTTTTTTACTTTAAGATTGTTTTATTGTAAGACGATTTTAGCGAACAAAAGGTTGTATGGATGTTTTAAAAAATTATTGATTTATAAAAGATTGTATAGCCAAATTATAACTTTTCAATCCAAAACCAATTATTAAACCTCTGGCGTTAGGCGCGATAAAAGATTGGTGTCTAAAATTTTCTCTCGAAAAAGTATTCGAAATATGAACTTCGATTACTGCTGTCGTGATTGATTTTATGGCGTCTCCAATTGCAATGGAAGTGTGGGTATATGCACCAGCATTAAGGATAATTCCGTCGAAATCAAAACCAACTTCATGCAATTTATTGATAAGTTCACCTTCGATATTGCTTTGAAAATAATAAAGATCTAAAAGTGGAAATTCCTTTTTTTGTTGTTCAAAATAATTTTCAAAGGATTGACTTCCGTATATTTCAGGTTCTCTTGTGCCCAATAAATTAAGGTTTGGACCGTTGATTATTATTATTTTCATCTGGTTTTGCAATTTTTTATTTGTCGCAAGATAGAACGAATTGTTACTTCATGTATTGATTGCGAACAAAAATAGCAAAAAATTGTAGTAATGAACAGAACTTTTAAACTATAACAAGAAATAACACACATACCTTTTAAATTTAAAAACAATCAGATAGAGCGTTAAATCTCAAAATTTTATCGAAAAAAATTTTCATTCCGTTATGATATTCTTATTATACCGCAACACAATTTCAGCTTTTTGCTAAAAAAAACAAGTTGAGCTATTTTTTAGAAAAAAAAAACATACTTTTACTAACAGGAACATAATTTAAAAAAAAACTAAAATATTTAAAATGAAAAAAAACACCTACTCCAGATTATTACTCGGTGCATTTACATTTGCTGGTATTCTTCTGACATCAGCACAACAAACAAAACCGGGCATTAACACCTCTTTAATGAATAAATCAATTAGTCCGAAAAATAATTTTTTTCAATTTGTAAACGGTACATGGCTCGATAATACTGAAATTCCAGCAGACAAAACGCGTTGGGGAAGTTTTGATGAGTTGCGCCAAAAAACAGATTTAGACGCCCTTATTATTCTTGACGAAGCTGCAAAAAATTCAAAATATACGTCTGCAACCGACCAAGGCAAAGCAGTAAACTTGTATAAATCAATAATAGACACTGTTGCAAGAAACAATGCTGGAATAAAACCTTTGAAACCCTATCTGGCTAAAATTAATGCCGTAAAAAATAGTGCTGATTTACAAAAAATCATGATTGAAATGGCACCTATTGGTGGTATTGGCTTTTATGGCGTTGGCGTTGGAACGGATGCTAAAGACAGTAATAAAAATATAATTAATGTTGGACCAGGTCCTGTTGGTTTACCAGATAGAGATTACTATGTTTCTGATGATGCTGATTCCAAAGAAAAAAGAGAAAAATATGTTAAGCATGTCGCTAGAATGTTACAATTTATAGGAGAAAAACCTGCAGAAGCTCAAGATAATGCACAAAAAATATTGTCCTTAGAGATTGCAATGTCCAAGCCACGTTTAGATAGAGTAGAAAGAAGAGATAGAAGAAAATCGTACAATCCAATGACTATTGCCGATTTGCAAAAATTAACAAATTCTGTTAATTGGAAAAAATACATAACCGCAATTGGTTTACCATTAACAGACACAGTTATCGTTGCGCAACCAAAATATATGCTAGCATTAGAAACCATTTTGACTAGTAACAAAATTGATGATTGGAAAGCATATATGCGCTGGACCCTTTTAAACAGTGCAGCCAGCAAACTTTCTACAGACATAGAAAAAGCCAATTGGGAATTTTATAGTAAAACATTAAGTGGTGCAATCAAACAAAGACCACGAAATGAAAGCGCTCTGCAAGTTGTAAATGGAACAACGGGAGAAGCTTTAGGCAAATTGTATGTAGACAAAATGTTTCCCGCAGCAGCAAAAACAAAAGCGGAAAAGATGATAAAAAATGTGATTCGTGCTTATGAAATTCGAATCAACAATTTAAGTTGGATGTCAGATGCTACAAAAAAACAAGCAGTTCAAAAGTTGTACAAAATGACCGTAAAGATTGGATATCCAGATAAATGGAAAGACTATTCCGCTTTAACAATAAAAAGTCCTGCAGAAGGAGGAAGCTATTTTGACAATTCACTCGAAATGGCAAAATGGAGTTTTCTTAAAAATATAGAAAAATTAGGCAAGCCAGTCGACAAGACAGAATGGGGAATGTCGCCACAAACGGTCAATGCTTATTTCAATCCGTCAAACAACGAAATTGTATTTCCCGCAGCAATTTTGCAACCACCATTTTACGATTACAGAGCCGATGAAGCCGTAAATTATGGTGGGATTGGGGCAGTAATCGGTCACGAAATTTCACATGGATTTGATGATTCAGGCTCAAGGTATAACGCAGATGGAAATTTAGTAAACTGGTGGACAGACGAAGACTTGAAGCAATTTACAGCATTGGGAACTGCATTGTCCAATCAATATTCGGCTTTAGAACCTTTGCCGGGAATAAAAGTTGATGGCAAATTTACTCTGGGCGAAAACATTGGCGATTTAGGCGGAATAAACGCCGCTTACGATGGATTACAACTATATTTAAAAGAAAACGGAAATCCAGGTTTAATAGATGGTTTTACACCAGAACAGCGTTTATTTATTTCATGGGCAACTATTTGGCGAAGTAAAATGCGCGATGAGGCCATAAAAAACCAAGTAAAAACCGATCCACATTCTCCTGGTATGTACCGTGCTTATGTTCCGCTTTTGAATTTAGAAACATTTCATGAAGCATTCAATATAAAATCTGGCGACGGTATGTATTTAGAACCAGAGAAAAGAGTGAAAATTTGGTAGATAAAAGTATATAGAAACATTGAAAATAATAATGATTTAAGAATTTTTTTCTTTAGTTTTGCGGTTCAAAAAACAATTTAAAAACAAAAAACAATGAAAAAAATTATTTTAAGTTTAGTAGCCATAATGGTCGTAGGTTACATTAATGCACAAGAGTCAAAAAAAGAGTACACAGGATTTTCAAAAGGAAATATATTTATGACTGGTTCTGTTGGTGTAAGAAGTTTAGAAAATACAGCAAATAATTATAAAGAAAATTCTTTTAATTTTTCTCCAAGAGCTGGTTTTTTTGTATCTAATAACATTGTGTTAGGTTTAGGCTTAGAAATATCAAACATATCAAGACAGCAAACGAGTGTTTCACAAACCTTCGAGCAACGAAACTTTGGTATAATTGTTTTTGGCAGATATTACTTTTCGCCTTCAAATAATTTTACATTTTTCACTCAAGCTCAAATTGATTATTTAACATCAAATATTACCAATCTAAACATTAAGTCAACTGGAGTAGGATTCGGAATTGCTCCCGGTATTAGTTACTTTATATCAGATAATTTTGCAATCGAGACCTCATTAGGAATTTTAAGTTATGCTTCTGCAAAGGCTGATGTTCCAAATGCGCAAAGCAGTACAGATTTGAATATCGGAATTGATTTTTCACAAACTCGTTTTGGAGTTCTTTACAAATTCTAAATAATTCAAAACCAAAAAAAAACCGTTTCAAGTAAAAATTGAAACGGTTTTTTTATGCTAAAAATTTTCTTTAAAACTTATACCCTACTGAGAGTTGAAAAACATTGTTTTTTCCTAATCCAGCACCAGAATTTTCAGTCAAACCAACCACATATCTTGCTTGAGTAAAAAGACCACCAATAAGATTAAGACCAACACCGCCCAAAATACCAACATCCGATTTTTTTACATCGGCTAACCCAGCTGTTTTTACAAGGTTGTCGTTCACCAAAAATGAAAATTGCGGACCAACTTCCAAGCTCAATTTTGTGATATAATATTTTAAAACAATCGGAACTGCAACATAATCAAGCTTTACATCTGAAAAACCAGACACGGTTGCACCTTGTGACGAATACAAAATTTCGGGCTGAATACCAATAAATGGCGTTTTAATTTCTAAAATAGCTCCAAAATGATAACTGGTTAAATTGCCTGAATTTACACCTTGAATACTCACATTAGAAAAATTCGCTCCTCCTTTTACTCCAAATTTGATACTTTGGGCATTTGAAAATTGACCTAATAATACGAAAGCCAATATAAACTTTATTGATTTTTTCATTTTTAAAATATTTAATTTTGACAAAAATAAAGGTTTTTAGTTTAGGATTACCGTATATCCCATAAAAATCTTTTCTTTACAAAATGAACTGGAATTTTTACATAAAAAGTTTTACTTCTTACCTGCAAATCGAAAGAGGATTGTCCAAAAATACGATTCAAAATTATACTTTTGATATGGAACGCTTGTGCAAATATCTTACTGAAAATGATATTGAAGATTCTCCATTAAAAATTAGCGAAGAAACCATTCAGGGTTTTATCTACCACATTTCAAAAGAGCTCAACCCAAGATCGCAAGCCAGAATAATTTCGGGTTTAAAAAGCTTTTTTAACTACCTAATCTTTGAAGATTTTAGAGCAGACAATCCATTAGAATTAATTGAAACGCCCCGAATTGGCAGAAAACTTCCAGACACTTTATCTGTCCAAGACATCGAAAATTTGCTTGCCGCTATTGACTTGTCGCAAAATGAAGGCGAACGCAATAAAGCGATTATCGAAACAATTTATGGTTGCGGACTGCGTGTTTCCGAGCTAACTGACCTCAAAATATCCGATTTGTTTTTTGAGGAAGATTTTATAAAAATTACTGGAAAAGGCAACAAACAACGCTTCGTTCCGATTGGGAATTTTACTAAAAAAATCATTGATTTATACAAAAACAATAAACGAAATCACATCAATATTCAAAAAGGGCATGAAGACACTTTGTTTTTAAACAGAAGAGGCAAAAAATTAACAAGAGCCATGATTTTTACGATTATTAAAGATTTAGCCACAAAAATCGACCTTAAAAAAACCATAAGTCCGCATACATTCAGACATTCATTTGCAACACATTTGCTTGAAAACGGAGCCGATTTGCGATCCATTCAGCTTATGTTAGGACACGAATCCATTACCACAACCGAAATTTATGTTCATCTAGACCGTAAACATTTAGCCAAAACATTACTAAACTTTCACCCCAGAAAATAGTTCAGAAAAGCATAAGGAAAACTTAAAAAGTAGAAAAAAATTTGCAGCTTCTGAAAGTGAAAATTCACTTTTTTTTCAAAAATTAAACAAAACCTCTGTATTTCGAACCACCAATCGTGATTTAATCAAAATATATAAAATAAAAAAATCCTATTTTTAGATAGGATTTTCGTTTTTGTTATTAAAATTTTAGGTTGTTGTTTTTATAAAATCATAAATTCATAATCAAAATTATAATTGACATTGAAAAACACCAAAGAATTAAACCTGAAAAATACGAATAATTTCGTCTTGCGTTATTTTGCCGCGGGCTGGCAGAGTTTATTTCACTTCAAGCAACTCCACATCAAAAATTAAAGTTGCATCTGGCGGAATCGCACCACCAGCACCACGTGAACCATAACCCAAATGCGACGGAATAACAAATCGGGCCTTATCCCCAACTTGCAATAAGGCAATTCCTTCGTCCCAACCTTCAATTACATTGCCACGTCCCAACGTAAATTCGATCGGCTTTTTTCTCGGAATAGAGCTGTCAAAAACTTTTCCATCTTCCAGCTGACCAGTATAATGAACCGAAACAGTTTTCCCATTTTCAGCTTTCTTTCCGTCTCCCTTATGAATCATTTTATAACGCAAACCACTCTCTGTTTTTTCAAAACCAGCTGCTAATTGTTCCATTTTTGCTTCCGAAGCATCTCTTTCAGCAGCTTCACGTTTAACTCTCGAACCCTCAAAAGTTCTAAAAGCTTCCACTGCATTCCACTTTTGAGCTGCATCACCAACTCTAATAATTTCTAAAGTTTCCAAAACATCATTTTGAGAAATTGCATAAACAATATCCTGACCTTCAACAACATAACCAAAAACCGTATGCTTATTATCCAGCCACTCCGTTGGCAACTGTGTGATGTAAAACTGCGATCCGTTGCTCGCAGGGCCCGAATTCGCCATCGACAAAACTCCCGCGACACTGTGTCTCAGAGTAGGGTGAAATTCATCGTCAAAACTATAACCCGGTCCGCCAGTTCCAGTGCCTTGAGGACAACCTCCCTGAATCATAAAATCTTGAATTACCCTGTGAAATTTCAGGCCATCGTAATATTTTGTGCCCTGCGGCTTGACTTTATTTTCCAGATTTCCTTCTGCCAGTGCAACAAAATTACCAACTGTACCTGGCGTCAAATCGTGAGTCAATTTTATTAAAATACTTCCTTTTATAGTATTAAATTTAGCGAATATTCCGTTTTCCATTTTTATTTTTTATTAAGTGCTGGCAAATTTAATTAATAAATTCCATTAAACACAACCTTGTTTTTGATTTTTTGGAGCAAAATTATTTTAGTTTTCAATAACAGTCCTCCTGCTTTCATTCCAAAAGTTTTTTTGCTCAATCGGTAAGGTTTACAAAACCATGTATAATCTAAAGCAAAAAAACGTTTTTCCCTTCAATCAGGGCTAACTATTATGTATTGTATTTCTAAAACTGAAAACTATCACAATTATTTTGAAAAAAAGAAAGAACATCATTAAATTTGCAAATTCAAATAACAAAAAATAAAATGTCATTGAACTTATATCCTCTTCAGTTTCAACCTATTCTGAAAGAAAGAATTTGGGGCGGCGAAAAGCTTAAAACAATTCTCAACAAACCAATTATATCAGCTATTACTGGAGAAAGTTGGGAAATTTCGACCGTCGAAAATGACGTGAGCATAATTGCAAATGGCATATATACAGGGAAAAAAATTACAGAATTAATAAATCTACATCCAACAGCACTTTTAGGAACTAAAGTTTTTGAACAATTTGGGATTCAATTTCCATTGCTTTTCAAATATCTCGATGCACGCGAAGACCTATCCATTCAGGTACATCCAGATGACACGCTCGCTAAAAAACGACATAACTCATTTGGAAAAACCGAAATGTGGTATATTATGCAAGCTGACGAAAATGCTAAAATTATTGTAGGATTTAAGGAAAATTCAAATCCAAAGCAGTATCTCGAAAATTTAGAAAATAACACTTTAGTTTCAATTCTTAATTCGATTAAAGTAAAAAAAGGAGATGCTTTTTTTCTTGAAACTGGCACTGTTCATGCGATTGGTGCAGGTTTACTGCTTGCAGAAATTCAACAAACATCAGATATTACCTACCGTTTATATGATTTTGACCGAAAAGATGCTCAGGGAAAAACGCGGGAATTGCACGTAGATTTAGCACTTGATGCCATAAATTACGACAAAATTGAAACCAAAAAAAATTATTTAAAAGAAAGCAACAAGTCAAACACAATTGTCGATTGCAAGTATTTTACTACTAATTTTATAGATTTAAAAGGAATAATAATTATAGAAAACAATGGAAATTCGTTTAAAGTTTTTATGTGCACGGAAGGTTTTTTTGATTTAACAATTAATAATATAACTTACAATTATAAAAAAGGAGATACTGTTTTGATTCCAGCAGCAATAAACACAATGCTTTTGAACGGAAAAGCTACAATCCTAGAAATTTTTATTTCATAGGCCATTTCTAAAAGATTATATTTACTTTTGCCAACGCAAATAAAATTTGCTAAAACAATACCTTAAAATTAAAAATTAAATAAAATGGCAAACGTTAAAAATTTAAAAAAAGACATTAACTACGTTCTTGGAGATATTATCGAAGCAGTTTACTTGTATGAACTTTCAACAACAGGACAACCAACCTCTGAAACCAATGCATTAATTGATGAAGCAATTGCAGCTTTTGACACTTTAATAGTTAAAGTAAATGCTAAAAAAGTAGCAGACAAAAAAGTACATTTCAAACAAATTAATGTTGAATTAGAGCAAACTGCAAATGATCTGATTACTAAAATTAATAATTTACAATAATTTAAAATTAAAAAAATGCTGATTTAATTTGGATAACTAAATTTCAAGATTATATTTGCATCAACATTGCCAGCGTAGCTCAGTTGGCTAGAGCAGCTGATTTGTAATCAGCAGGTCGTGGG
>ENA-OFCF01000570-OFCF01000570.1-metagenomes-genome-assembly--contig:-NODE-570-length-16156-cov-4.426744_pt1 | contig 16156 bp, 18 predicted proteins | sample MGYA00153387_OFCF01 | MGnify analysis MGYA00153387
ACATTTGTTCAATGGGAAAAATTATAATCGGGCCATCCTGACTGCTGATGTTCAGTATGGCTATTGTTTTGGCCACAATTACCATTCTTTCCTTATTAATTATAACAAAAGGTATGTCTTTTGCTCTTACCCTTCCCTATGATAGAATGTAAATACACGAAACAGATGGATCCAAATTGAAAACAAAGAAAAGGAATCATCTAAATCATAAGACATGGAGGTAGAGACATGAAACTGGATTTGCATTGCCATACGACCTGTTCCGATGGAAGGCTAAGTGCGATGGAACTCTTTCAACTTGCCCAAAAAGAGCAGATGGAGCTCATGAGTCTGACTGACCATGATACGGTGAAAGGCCACGAGGAACTCATCCCCCTAATGAAAAAAGCGGGCATTACCTATATTCCCGGGATTGAACTGACCACAGGACGGAACAAGGAGAGCATTCATCTCCTTGGCTACTTCAACGATGAAGGTTACAAGAACCAATCGTTCCTTAATGCCCTGGAACACCTTTTCACCTCAAGAAATACAAGGCTCAAAAAAATGACCGAACTCCTGAAGCTTCACTTCGGCCTAGACATCGACTATGAGGAACTGAGAAGGAAAAGCAAGGGTACCCTCACCCGGGCGAACCTCGCCGGTGCCATCGGGGAGGTCCTGCCTTTGGTGAAGCATGATGACATCTTCGCCAAATACCTCGACAGGGACAGCCCCGCATACGTCCCGAACTTGAAGCTCAGCGTAGAGGAAGGGATCAGGCTGCTTAAGGAGAATGGTGCCATTGTCGTCCTCGCCCATCCGATCATCTACAAGAAGAATCCCCTGGAAGAGCTCCTCGAATATGATTTCGATGGTCTGGAGTGCTACTATAGCCAAAATGATGAAAAGATGACGAACACTTCCTTACGGCTGGCCAAAGAAAAGAACCTGCTCATCACAGCAGGTTCCGATTTCCATGGGATTCCGGGAGACACCAAGCATGGTTTCCTCGGCTCCATCGCCTATGACGAGGAGAATCTCGCCCCTTTCCTTGACCATTTCAGGTAATTTTCTCCCCCTCTCCATAAAAAGCGAAAAATCTCGGAAGCCCTTACCCAAAGGCTTTCGAGATTTTCTATTCCAAGGGATCTGGTCGGTTCCCTCTTCAGGGTCTTCCTCTCCCCTAGAGGATTTCCTGCACTCTGCCGACAATCCCGCCTTCAAGCATGACCTTGATCCCGTGGGGATGGGTCGCTGAATTGGTGAGGAGTTTCTGCACGACCCCTTCTGTCAGTTTGCCTGAAGCTTGGTCCTGCTTCTGAACGACCCTGACCTTTGTTCCTGGCTTGATGTTGCTTCGTATGTTTCCCAGCATGATGATGTCCTCCCTTTCGTGACGTCGTGGTATCATGGACGGTTTCTCCGATGCGGATACGGATGACCTGGTGCTAATTTTCGACATGCTATGGCTTAAGAAACTCTGCTGCCTTCTTGTCCAGGATGACCATGACGTCTTGGTGGGTCTTAAGGATGGTCGCAGGGATATTTGTCGAAATGAGACTGTCCTTCAGGGACCTGACCACTTCGGCCTTCGATGACCCTGTGGCGATCAGGACAATCCTTCTGGCATTCATGATGGCCCCGATGCCCATGGTGATGGCTTTGGTCGGAACTTCCTTTTCGGATTCGAAGAATCTGGCGTTGGCGGTTATGGTTTCCGATTTCAGATTAGTCACATGGGTATTCAGGTGCAGTGTTGAGGATGGCTCATTGAAGCCAATGTGGCCATTCGCTCCGATACCAAGGATCTGAATGTCTATCCCGCCCAAGGACCTGACGAGCTTGTCGTAGTTCCTGGCCTCATCATTAAGGTCGGTGGCAATGCCGTTTGGCACATAGGTGTTCTTCTTGTCGATGTTGATGTGGTCAAACAGGTTTTTGTTCATGAAATACCGGTAGCTCTGGGGGTGTTTCCCATCGATGCCGATATATTCATCAAGGTTCACGCTCTTCGTCTCACTAAAATCCAGTTCCCCCTTCTCATACTTTCGGATCAGCTCTTTGTACATTCCGATGGGGGTAGAACCAGTTGCCAAGCCTAAAACAGCGTCTTTCTTGTCCTTTATGACCTCTGCTACGAGATCAGCAGCATATTTGCTTGCTTCCTCATAAGTATCAAACACTTTGAATTCCATTTCATTACCTCTTTCATAATATTCTCATTGCTATTTTAACATATATATCCTTGAGTGTTAACCTTAGGCCCTGATTATTGATGCCCTATGCCAGGTCCTCCTCTTCCATGTTCTCCACGATACCGGGCATCAGAAGTTCTTCTGCTTCTTCCAAAGCGGAATCTTCTTTACCCTGTGGAAGGATGATAGCTGCAAAGATGATGAGCGCCCCCAGGATCATCCTTGACGCAACCTGTTCCTTCAAAATGACGATGGAGAAAACCATCGCGAAAAGGGATTCTGTCGACATGATGACCGCCGCTCTTGAGCTCTTCGTGTATTTCTGGCTGATGGTCTGAACCAGGAATGCGATTGTGGTGCTGAAGATGCCGAGGTAGACCACGGCAAGGTATCCACGGGAATCATGTCCAAGGAGCGACTCACCCTTTAACGCCATGACCGCCATGGCGATGAGGAAGGCGGTTACCATCTGGACCATCGTGAGCTCCAGGGGCTTTTCTTCCTCCATGAACTCTCCCGTGAAGTAGATGTGGAAGGCAAAGGCCAGCGCACAAAGAAAACTCAGGAAATCCCCGAAATTTATCGCCCCGGACCACTGGAGGGAGATTGCCCCGACGCCGACCATGGCTATGAGTGCCCTCAGGATATCTTTCTTGTTCAGGTTCTTCCTGTAAAAAAGGTAGCCGATGAAGGGAACCACAGCCACGTTCACTGCGGTGAGAAAGGCATTCTTCGACGGGGTCGTATATTTCAGGCCAACCGTCTGGAGGACGAAGGCGATGTAGAGGAAAATCCCCAGAATCACGCCTTTCCTGATGGTTTCCCTCTTCAGAGCCCTGAGGTTTTTCAGGTTCAGGGCGACAAGCAAGACCGCAGCCACGAGAAACCTTCCGGATAGCGTCTCATTGGGAGACATATAGCCCAGCCCGATGGCACTTGCGATGAATCCGCTTCCCCATATGATCGAGACCAATAAAAGTCCAATTTCACCCCTGAATTTCCCCATTTCTCTACCGTCCTTATCCCTTAATCTCGTCCATTCCTGTCTCATGTAGAAATCCATCATAACATATGATTTCGTTTGGGAACCTTTTCATTTTTACAATATCCTAGATTTTTTCTTGCCTGTCCGCAAATAAAACGCAGGACACATCCGTTTTGGATCATATCCTGCGTGACTTCCATGCAATAACTCTTCACATCACTTTTAGACGCTTTTCTGTACCGCCTCGTTGCATGCCCTGCATGTTCCACGGAAGTTATAGATTTCCGCGTCAACCTTGAATCCGATCAGATCATCCGAGAGGTCTTCAACGTTAATCTTGATGTTGACATCGAAGATGTTTCCGCACACCTCACATTTGAAATGCCCGTGTTCCTTCGGATTGAACACATCGTACCTCGCCTCATTGGTGTCAATGGGGAGGATTTCGATGAGCCTGTGCGACAGGAAGAGATTCATCGTATTGTAGACCGTCGCCTTGCTTAAGGTCGGGATTTCATCGATGAGTGCCTCATAGATGTCATTCACCGATGGATGGTTATGAAAGCTCATCATATACTCGAAAATCCGCTTCCTTTGGTATGAAGGTTTCACTCCCTTTTCTCTAAGGTAAACATCTATATTGCTAACGTACATCTTTTTTCACCTCTATTTTAGAATCATTTAAATTTATATCAATTATAGTTTATATTCACCATAATTACAATATAAATCATTCTTTTTAAAATGAGGATCAATATTCCGCTTGGTTGAGGTTTTTCCTTTCGCTGACCTGTCTCATCCGCTCGTCGATGACCTCTGCCGGAGAAACCTTGGATATCCTGCTGTAGCGGTAATTGGCCGCAGCGGCTTCAATGATGATGGAGATATTTCGCCCTGACCTCACCGGAACGATGAGTTTCTTGACCTTCACGCCAAGAATTTCCTCATATTCGTCCATGCCCAGCCGATCGTAGTCCCCTTCATCGCTCCAGTGCTCCAAATGGATGATGAAGTCGATCCTCTTGTTAGGAATCATGGTCGAAAGCCCGTAGAGGGCAGACACATCAATGATGCCCAGTCCCCGGACCTCCATCATTCCAAAGGTGATTTCCGGGCACCTGCCCCTCAGGATTCCGTCCACAGACCTGATGTCAACGGCATCGTCAGCGACGAGCCGATGTCCCCTTTTGAGCAGTTCAAGGGTGGCTTCGCTCTTACCTATCCCGCTGACTCCCGTGATGAACACTCCCATGCCGTAGATGTCCACGAGGGTCCCGTGAAGCCTCGTCTCCGGTGCAAGGGCATTGGAGAGGTAAACGGTCAGCCTGGAGATGAACATCGTTGAGGAGAGCTCTGTCCGAAGGATCCATTTCCGGTTCCTCTTCGCTGCCTCAAAGAGTTCCTCCTGAGGTTCGAGGTTTCTCGTCATGATGACGCAGGGAATGTCATGTATCATGAACTTCTCCGCCCGCTTCTCCCGAAGCGCAGGAATCAGTTCCTCAAGGAAACTCCATTCCCCCATGCCGATGACCTGGATCCTGTCCTTGGAGAAGTAGTTGTAGAATCCAGCGAGCTGGAGTCCCGGCCTGTTGATGTCGTTTATGGTGATCTCATTGTTTTGGGCGCCTTCGAGCACGACTTCCAGCTCAAAATCCTTGATCAGGTCCTTTACCCTTACTGACATGGAAATACCCCCCTATTTTTTCTTATGCTCAACTCCGTCAAGATTTCCTTTCAAGCTGGTCTTGATCCTGGCTATATATTCCTTCCTGTAAAGCTCCCTTTCGGTCGTTTCCTCGGAAGTCAGTTCTCTCTCTTTGGCGAGTTTCGTGAACTCGTTGATCTTTAGCACCAGTTCATCATGTGGAATGTTCTTCATGGTTATCCTCCTATAATGAAAATTGCTCTGCGCAAGCAGAGCAATCATTGTCAAATTAGTTTCCCGACATGCCGTCCACCTAATAATCCATACCTGCCCTAAGCAGGTGGGTTCCCCTCAAAGAAATTATCTATCTACTTAAGATCCTAGGAATAGGTAGCTACCTTTAAAGTCTGATATCATTTCTTTTGTTAGAGATCCCGGATTTGTAATGTAGGTTGAATATATAGGCTACGCGTACACTTCAGGATTCTATTTACTTTATTATACCACAATCCGCCTAAATATCAACATCGCAGCGCCAATAGTCCCAATATTCCATTAACGATTGTGTGAACATTTGCTATTGTTCAAGTTCATCCAGGATGTCTTCAAGGTCAGCATCGATGTCGCCCTTGGAGAACAGCATGGCGACCTGCAGGCTCTCAGTCTCATCCTGGTCGATCTCATAGGTCAGGTACTGGGCATCTATGCCCTCCTCTTCAATGAGTTCCTCCATGACTTCCCCAAGATTATCCACAGCGAGGTCCACAAGATAGTTCGTAAAGAACTCGTTGTATGTCGCCTCATCGTCATCTTCCTCAACCTGGTCATCGGCAAATGCCTTCGCTGCATCGAGCTCATCATCGTCGAAGTCGTAGTAGGCCGAAGCCACAATCATGCCCTCATTTTCCTTCATGATCTCTATATCGCTTAATCCGTTATTTTCCAGATACTGCAGGATATTTTCCTTATTCATCTTCTCCACCCTCATTATATAGTAAATTTTTGTACTCTTTCTTGACCATTCGGAATTCCTCGTCGCTTTCAACGACGTTGAGTTCGTCTTTCCCGTTCTTATCCTTGCCCACTCTATAAACATATTCATTTCCACTGTCTTCATCAAGAGGAGCAAGGATGAGATATTCCGTCTTATTCAGGAAGATTTTTGCTATGGCTTCAAGTTCAACCACATTCCCATCTTCATCCATAAACTTCAAAATCTGTTTCTCTGCCAAAATTATCAACTCCTATCACATAGATAATATCATTTAACTCAGCCATTGTTCAAGAAGTATTTGCGATAACTTAAACATTATCAGCCCGATCCTGAAAAAACCATGAAGTTCACTCCGGGATCCCACGGCAAGAAAGAAGAGAAAGCCCCGGAACTCCTCCCATGATGAAGGGTTTCCGGAGCTGTTTGCAAGGGTTCTGAGGGCTTATACGGAAATCTTGTCTTCTTTCCTCGTCTCATCTTTTTCCATTTTGTGCTTTGTTACAATGTAGCCTGCCACGAGGACAAGAATTGAAGCCAAAACACCCGGGAACAAGGAATCTATGGTGGAAGGAAGGACAAACTTTCCAAGAAGAGTGATGGTCGGACCTAAGATGATGGCTGCAATGGCAAAATTCTTATGGATCTTGCCAGGAAAGAATATCCCTGCCACCATGGGGCCAAATGCCACTGAGCCTCTCAAACCCATGGACATGAAACTCCAGCTCAGAATGAACCCTCCCATGTCACCCATGCTCACCAATGCAGAGAGAAGCAGCACACCAACCAGGATGGCCCTGGTCAGGGTAAGGGACTGCCTGTCCGTCAGCTTCTTCTTGGAATAGACCGCGAACAGGTCTTTAGAGAAGACGGAACTGATCCCCAGACCGACTCCGGCACCGGTACCCACAAGGGCTACCAATAACGTTGCCAGCATGATTCCCGCCACCAGCGGCGGCATCTTTTCAAGGATGAACATGGGCAGAGCCATCTTGGACTGAATGTTGGGATAATTGATTTTCATGTACATCCCCACGAAAATCCCCGCAATGCCGATGAGCGGAATGAGAAACGCTGACAGGTAGATGCCTTTTTTGGAAATCTTCAGGGACTTGGCTGAAATGACAGCCTGGATGTATGCCTGTGTCGTCAGGACACCAAGGACCAAAGAGAGTCCCGCGCCCAAATCCACAGAAGCCCCTCTTCCGATGACATTGAAATACTTGTCATGGGGAAGAAGTGGCGAGTTTAGAAAACTTCCTACGCCGCCCATGAGTCTTATGGCCACATAGCCACAGATACCCACTGACAGGTACATGATGATGGTCTTGGCTATGCCCACATAACCTGCACCAAGAGCCCCGCCGAACACTACGTAAGCCAGCATAAGGAGAATGGTGATCACGGTGGCTGCCGTAGGAGAAATGGCCGCACTCACCGCTGTGATTAAAGCGACGCCTGACAGGATCTGAGAGACGATGCTGAGGAAGCTGCCCAAAGAATTCAGAAGTGCTGCGATGGTCGCAGACTCCCTTCCATATTCCCTTGTGAGAATCTGGGGCATGGTCGTGATTCCACTCTCATAGAGTGGTTTTGAAAAAACGAGACCCAGAAGCAGCACGCCAATGCCGCCCCCCAGGGTGAACCACCAGGCTGAAAAGCCGCTGCTAAAAGCCAGCTGGGCTGTTCCGATAGTTGACGCCCCACCCACCAGTGTTCCGATCAGTGCGCCCATGACCATACCGGAACTGGCCTTTCTACCCCCATCGGTAAAGTCCTTGGCGGACTTCACCTGGCGGCCTGAATACATTCCAACGGCGACAATGAGCGCTAGGACCAAAGAAGCCCCAAGATAATGCATAGGGGTCATCCTAAACCACCTTCTTCTTGATATACTCACGGTCAGCAGGTTCGGCATTAGGATAAGGCTTGGCCTCTTCCGTTTTGTCCAGCACTCTCATGACTCCCTGGGCCAGAGCTTTCATCTCATGTTCACCGGGATATCTCTTCACCTGAGCGATGAACTTCACGCGGTTGGTGATCCAGCCTGTGAGCATGTCATCGTAGGCAAGTCCTCCTGTGAGCAAAATGGCATCAACTTCGCCGTTTAGCACTGTGGCTCCGGCACCGATTTCCTTGGCCAGCTGATAGGCTACGGCCTCGTAGATGTACTTGGCGTACTCGTCGCCTTCCTTGATCCTTCTGACGACTTCCCGGGCATCGTTGGTCCCAAGGTAAGCCACAAGGCCTCCCTTTCCGACAAAATGCTTCCTTAGCTCCTCCTTGGTGTATTCCCCTGAAAAGCACAAGTCCATGAGGGACCCAAAGGGAATTCCTCCGGAACGCTCAGGAGATAAAGGTCCGTCGCCGTCCAGGCAGTTGTTCACATCGATGATCCTGCCCTTCTTGTGGACTCCCAGGGATATTCCTCCACCCATATGGGCAATGAGGAAGTTGAAGTCCTCATACCTTCCCCCCATATCCTTTGCTGCAGCTCTGGCCACAGCCTTCTGGTTCAAAGGATGGTCCTTGGATTTCCGTTTGATCAGCGGGGAGCCTGACACTCTGGCCAGGGGTTCGAATTCGTCCACGATGACCGGATCCACCACATAAGCTTCCAGGCTGTGCTTCCTTGCTATGGCGTAAGCCAGGCCTCCGCCGAGGTTCGAGGCATGCTGCCCCATGACCCCTGTCTTCAGGTCCTTGAGCATCTCCTCATTGACCCTGTAGGTTCCACCGGCCACGGGCTTCATGTTTCCACCCCTGGCGATGATGGCAGTGAATCCGGCTAAATCCACGCCGAATTTCTTGATTTCTTCCTCCACTAGACTCAGCCTGAAATCAAACTGGTCGTAGATGCCTGGAAACTGGTGGATGACCTCAGCCGAGTGGCTGATGTTCTTCACCCCCACCTCCTGGTCGTCGTGGTAGATGGAGATCTTGGTCGATGTTGAACCGGGGTTGATCACAAGAAATTTATACATAACTCTACTCCTCAATCCTGTTTTGCACTGCCAGGACACCCAGTGCGATGGAATTCATCTTGGAAATTTCCGAGGATGCCCGGGAGGTAAGGACCAGAGGAACCTTAGCTCCTGTTATGATTCCCGCCTTCTCGGCACGGCCAAAGTATTCCATCGATTTGTTCAGTATGTTTCCGGCTTCAAGGGTGGGGGCAATAAGAATATCGGCATTTCCTGCCACAGGATGGATGATCCCCTTGTGCATGGCTGCTGCGGTTGAAATGGCATTGTCCAGGGCCAAAGGTCCCTTGACAAGGCAACCGGTGATCTGGCCCTCCTCGTTCATCCTGGTGAGCTCAACAGCATCCATGGTGCAGGGCATCTTGGAATTTTCCTTTTCCACTGCACACAGCACGGCTACTTTGGGTTCCTTGATGCCCAGGGCATGGGCGATCTCCACAGTGTTCCTGATGATGTCCACCTTATTCTCCAAAGTTGGAGCGATGGTCATGGCGGAATCGCTGACAAAGAACAGCCTGTCGTAATCCCTGACCTGCAGTACGCCCACATGGCAGATGAGCTTTTCTGTCCTCATCTTGTTGTCCCGGTTAAGAAGCGCCTTGAGGACCACATTAGTATCTACAAATCCCTTCATGGGCAGCCCCGCCCTGCCATCCCGGACAAGTTCGATGGCAATGTTGCAGGCCGCAGCCTTGTCTGGTTCATGGATGACTTCAAAGTCGTCCAGGCTGATGTCCGCCTCCTTGGAGATGCGACGGATTTCTTCTTCATCGCCCACCAGGATGGCTCCACTGATGATTTCTCTGTCATAGGCCATCCTTACCGAGGAGAGGATATCGAGATCCTGGGCCACAGCCACAGAAAGGATCTGTGGCTTGCCATCCCTTGCCTTCATGATAAGGTCGTCAAAAGTTCTAATCATTACACTCACCTAATTCCAAATTTCATCGTCTGTGGGAATCTTCCTGTCTGGTAGAAGGTAGGCAATCTTGCTGATATTCACCAAATGGTTCCACCAGAGATTCTCGGAGATGGAGTTGTTTCCCCATGATCCGCATCCCAGCGTAGCTGTGGGATTGAGACCATTGTCGAATCCTCCACCGAGGCCTGAGGAGCCCACCATCTTGATTCCTATCCTTGATACCGGCAAAAGGAGTGAGGCATATTCAATGTTCTCTTTACTGTCGGAGTGAATGACCGCACTATGTCCTGCCCCTTCATTGTTGAGGTTCGATACCGCGATATCCACAGCGTCCTTCCATTCTCCATACTTATAGACCGCAAGAACCGGTGCCAGCTTCTCCTTGGAAAGGTATTCCTCTTTTCCAGTCTTTTCGATGGCCACCATGAGGAACTTGACATCCTCAGGTACCACGATTCCAGCTGCCTTTGCAATATCATAGGGTTTGGCGCCTACCATCTTGGAAGCTATCCTTCCCTCTGGGAAAAGTGCAAGTCTTAGGGCATCAACCTCTTCAGGTTTGTGGATGAAGTGGCCTCCGCTCTTGACAAGCATCTCCACGGTTTGTTCATGGAGGTGTTCAGGAAGGATCAGGCTTTGTTCGCAGGTGCACAGGACGCCATTGTCATAGGTCCTGCCCCTGACCACCTTGGGAACATAGTCCTTGGGGTCCGCATCCAGGTCCACGATGCACTGAACATTTCCTGGTCCCACACCAAAGGCAGGTTTTCCTGAGGAATAGGCGGCTTTCACCATGGCTGGACCACCGGTGGAAATGCAGACATCGCACATCTGCATCGTCATCTGGGATAGTTCCATTGAAGGTTCCTCGAAGCTCTGGATGAGATCCACAGGAGCTCCAACCTCTTCCAAGGCTTTTCTCATATACAGAACGGTCTTGGAAGTTGTCTTCTTGGACCTTGGATGAGGGCTGATGATGACCGCATTGCCGCCCTTCAGGGCGATCATGGCATTGTGTACCGGTGTCATGGTGGGATTGGTCGTAGGTGTCACACAACCGATGACGCCTATGGGCTTGGCCACGTCAACCAGGCCGTCTTCCTCGTTGTACTTGATGATGCCACGGCTCTTGACGCCCTTCAGCTTGTTCCAGACCGCTTTGGGTTTTCCCATGTTCTTCATGATCTTGTCTTCATATTTCCCCATGCCGGTTTCTTCCTCTGCCATTTTGGCCAATTCATCGGCATTGTCATAGACCGCTTTTCCTATGGCTCTTACAGCCCTGTCCACATCCTCCTGGGAGAATTTCTCAAATTTCTTCTGGGCACTTCGTCCCTTGGCCAGTATTTCCTCAAAAAACTCTTTTGTTTCCATAATGTCCCTCCTAATGTTTTATTGCGTAAGATTCTTCAACGGATTCCTTCAAGATCAGAAATGCCTTGTCGATATCCGCCTTGTCCAGTACGAGCGGTGGAATGGTTCTGATGACTCTCTTGCCTATGGCGGTGAGCAGAAGCTTCTTGTCGAGGCAGCGGTGCTTGATCTCTACCGCCTTATCGGAATCGAATTCCACTCCAATGAGAAGCCCTTTTCCTCTGACTTCCTTGATATGCGGAAGCGTAGAGAGTTTCTCCATGAAGTAGTTACCCATAATTTCAGCATTTTCCGGTAGCTTTTTCTCGATAATCTCATTGCAGGCGGCGTAAGCAGCGGCGCAGGACAAGGCATGACCGGCGTAGGTGGAACCATGCGTTCCCATTCCGAAGGATTTGGCAACCTTGTCTGATGCGCACATGGCGCCTATGGGCATTCCACCGCCCATGGCCTTGGCCATGGTGACGATATCCGGCTTGACATCATAGCCCTGGTAGGCCATGACGGTTCCTGTCCTTCCCCAACCCGTCTGAATCTCATCGAGAAGAAGCAGCATGCCTTTTTCATCGCAAAGGTCTCTGATTCCCGTCATGAACTCATCAGTGGCAGGATTCACTCCGCCTTCTCCCTGGATAGGCTCGAGCATAATGGCGATGGTGTTCTCATCACAGGCATCCCTGAAGGAATCAAGGTTGTTGAACTCAGCAAACTTGAACCCTTCCAGAAGTGGTCCAAATCCGTTGTGCAGCGCAGTTCCTGGCTGTCCGGTTGCGGAAAGCGCACCGAAGGTCCTTCCATGGAAGCCCTTGGTAGCGGTGACGATATGATATCTTTCTGGTCCGAAGTTGTCGGTACCATATTTTCTGGCCAGCTTGATCATGCCTTCATTGGCTTCGGTACCTGAATTCTGGAAGAATATCTTATCCATGCCAATGGTATCGCAGATGAGCTTGGCAAGAAGGGCCTGTGGAATAGTATAGGGATAGTTGAAGGTATGCATGATGTCTGCTGCCTGGTCCTTTATGGCCTCAAGAACCCTTTCATTGACATTACCCACGCTGTTTACTGCGACTCCTCCGTAGAAGTCAAGGTAGGCATCGCCCTTCTCATCATAGATGTACATGCCTTTGGCAGTCTCTGCGATAAAATCAAACCTCTCGTAGGTTTCGATCATGTACTTGCTGACCATGTCTTTAAGTTCCTGTGAGGAGACTCCTGTATCTTTTAATCTCATTTCATACCTCCGTAAATTTATATTTTTTCAATCATGATTAGGATAAGACTTCTTCAAGCTTCACACTCTGCATGCTACAACCTGAAGTGTCCCCAGTTCGTGTTCTTAAGCTTCCTTTTTTTGTTCTTCTCTGGACTCTCTGACTCCAAAATCAGGATAGGTCTTCTTTGCCTGGATGTAGAAGAATCCTCCCAGAAGCACCCAGAATCCCAGAATAACCAGTTCCGCTGTGACCAGTCCTGCTCCTCCTGGCATTCCAGGAATATATAGGGCCAGCATGAATGCACTCATAATGACGGCCATGGTTCCGACGATTTTGCCGTTGGATACCTTGTAGGGCCTGATGAGGTTCGGTTCTGACTTTCTAAGCTTCAGGAAGGATAAGGCAACGATGAAGTAGGCAAGGACAATGGCTGCTCCTCCTGCATTGGTGAGCCATACCATCATCTGTCTTCCAAAGAACGGAGCCACCATGGCGATGATTCCGATGAGGATGGTTGCCCACTTGGGGGTCTTGTTCACCGGGTGAAGTTCGCCCAGTGCCCTGGGAAGCATCTTTGAATGGGCCATGGAGTAGATTGCACGGGACCCGCCCATGAAGAAGGAATTCCAGCTGGTGATGATGCCTGCAAGGCCTCCAAAGACCAAAACATTTGCCATGGCTGTGGAATTGCTGAAGACTTTCTTCATGGCATCTGCTGTGACCAGGGTGGAGGATTCCATCTCTGGATACGTCATGATGAGAGATACCGCCAGAATGATGAGGATATACCATGACGCTGCCAAAACGATGGACAGGATCATGATCTTCCCGATTTCCTTGGCAGGGACATTGATTTCCTCTGCTGCCTGGGGTATGACATCAAATCCAACGAACATGAACGGGGTCATGATGGCCACGGCGAAAATACCGCTGGCGCCATTGTTCCAGAAGGGCTTAAGATTCGCTGTGTCGCCCTTGATGACCGAAGCTGCGATCAGGGTGATGCCAATTGCAAATATGGCAATGGTCAGGATGTTCTGCAGCTTTGCCGCATCCTTGGTCCCCTTGTAATTCAGATAGAGGATGAGTCCTGCGGCGATGACTCCTGTAAGAAGCCATGTCAGGTACACATCATATCCTGCGATCGTGTAGAGTTTCACCTTCAGGAAATTCGGGAAGAGATATTGCACGACCGTTGGGAATGCCACGGATTCGAATGCCACTACGCCCACATATCCAAGGATCAGCGACCATGTGCAAATGAAAGAGGTATTGGCTCCGAAGGCACGGTGGGAGAAGACATGGGCTCCACCCGTCTCTGGAATGGCTGAGGTGAGTTCCGCGTAGGTGAGGCCTACGAAGATCACCATGACGCCACCTACGGCAAAGGCTGCCATGGCTCCAAAGGATCCGGCTTTCATGATCCAGAATCCCGCCATGATTACCCATCCCCATCCGATCATTGCCCCAAAGGCGATGGCGAAGATGTCAAATTTGCTAAGCACTTTCTTGAATTCCTGTTTCTCTTGCTGTGGCTGATGTTCTTTTTCTTTAATATTCATGTTGTTAATCACTTCCTCGTTATTTTTCCTTGTGTAGCTGGCTAAATTGAGCTTGCACAGCCTTATGAGGTTTTAAACGTTTACAACTGACTTGAAAAAATAATCCCCTTTTCTTTGGATACGGAACGACCTCCTTATACATATCCTTTTTGGATGTTCCTGGAAAAGCAGAATAAACCATCTGTCACATACTGTTTTTTTCCGGACAAAAAAAGTACGATTTCATTAAAAAAATCATACCATTTGCTTGTTCTTTATGTCAAACACTTGTGCAATATAACGCACAAGATTTTGACATATCGTTATTAAATTAACACTATTGTCTTTGTTTATTCGAATTTCATCCAAGAAAACACGATAATCATCTTTACTTCCACATCTCCAACATTTTTATAGGCATGTTCCTGTTCTGTGGAAAGCCTCAGCGCATCTCCCTGTTCAAGCTCGATGATTTCATCATTTTCATAAATGACCAAATCACCTTCGTATAGCATGATATACTCCTCTGTGCTCATGCCATGACCACCGATGACGTATTCTTTACCTGGACTGATGTGGATCCAGTAGATTTCAAAGGAACGGCTCTCCTCAAAGGGAAAGTAGTTGTAGACAGCGTATGAACCCTTGACTTCCTTCAAGGGTTCTAAAGTTTTTCGCTGAACCTTCCTGCTGACGACGCTATTGTCCTCGCTAAGTTCTGTGATGCTTATCCTAAGACCGCTAAGAATTCTCTCTATTGTCCCGATGGTAGGATTTGCCTCTCCCCTTTCGATTTGAGCCAGAATACTTTTACTGACCCCGGTCTGCTCAGCCAGGTTATCCAGGCTAAGTCCTCTCACTAATCTTATTTTTTTGAGGTTCCGTGCGATATTCTTATTCAAATAGTCCATTCCATCCTCCATCTTGTCTACAATTCATAATAATCAGCCATAATTTTTATTGGTATTTGCCTTAAATATTCTCGCTTATCTGGATTTTAACATATATTTAATGTATTTACCAAGAATTTTACAATATGAAAAAATTAAAACTATATATTTATTGCCGTATTTCCTAGAATAAAGGGTATTTTAAGCCGTTGATAACTCTTGTTTAGCGCATTTTTTTATCTGGCTCTGTATGAAATGTATGCTGAACATGGAATACATGCCCTAGAAAAGCAAATAACTTATGATACCTGCACGTACACTAAATAATAATTTCAGAAAAAAAGATTTTCAAAGAAGTATGGAAAATCATATATGTAAAAATAATGATTCTCATTCTTTATGTTACTAAATTGTTACTCTAGATATTCATGTAACCCATATAATATAATCGAATGAGGTGAAGTATGAAAAAAATAGTTGTATTAACAGTTGTATCCCTTTTAATCTTTATGGCTGGATGTAGCAGCGATGAAAAAAACAACATTTACGGCGAGTATGTTTTCGAGGAAGTCAGTTATGTGGCTCCATTATCCTCAATGTCAAAAGACGGTATAAAAGACAGCATGAAAGACTCAAAATATAGTATTTAGGAAGATTTGTTTACAGTGCAGTCTTCTGAACTTAAAATTGAAGTCATTTCCCCAAAATATGTTAAAGAGGAAATTGATATGGATTCTTTAGCCATCTTTGATATGGATTTCTTCAAGATGAACAATATTAAGTCGCAGTACTCCATTTACGATAAGGACGGTAATCAAACCCATTCGCTATTATTTGCTTCTCCGGATGATTTGTGGATTGCTACGAATACTAATGTGACTCCAGATGGTCAATTGATCATTTTTAATATTATCAGATTGTCGAAATAACTATAAAAGTCTGCGTCGCAAAAAGGGAATTTTTAATTCCTTTTTTTGTTGCCTAATTTCAACACTATGCACAAAGAAAGCTTCTTTTCCCCGTGTATGGCTGGTATTTCACCCTGATCGCAAATTGGCGATTCCTTGGTGAAATCTTAATTGGTTCGGTATCAGTCCAGTTAAGAAAAACACTTCAATTGATCCATTCATCAAAAGAAAGGTAGTGATGTCAACACTTTTGTGGACATCAAACTAAGCGAGAGTGATTTATTGATGATCTGATTCCAGAAAGGGTTTAATATCGTAGAAGTTCGTATTGATAAAAATTAAAACGTGAAATAGTTTAGAGAAATCATTTCTCGGAATTTTTTCTGAAATTTGCATAAAAGAAGAGCTTTTGTTTGATGATGAGAAGTTTGCTGCAGAACAGTAAGGTGTCTCCGTTGAAGAAATTGATGCCATATGCGCCTTGCAGGGTTCCCACAAGACCGTTGATGCTCTTGCACATGT
>ENA-OFCF01000571-OFCF01000571.1-metagenomes-genome-assembly--contig:-NODE-571-length-16121-cov-2.610855_pt1 | contig 16121 bp, 16 predicted proteins | sample MGYA00153387_OFCF01 | MGnify analysis MGYA00153387
CCATGCCGCACCGGACCATCGTGCAATGGGACAAGGACGACTGCGAGGATCTCGGCATCGTCAAGATCGACCTGCTCGGCCTCGGCATCCTCGCCGCCATGCAGGACTCCATCGCCATTTGCGCAAGCCGGGGCAAGCCGGTCGATCTCGCGCGAATCCCGCAGGACGACCGCGGCGTCTACGACCTGCTCCACCGGGCGGATACCATCGGCACCTTCCAGGTCGAGTCGCGCGCCCAGATGGCGACACTGCCGATTCTCAAGCCTAACAAATTCTACGATCTCGCCATCGAGGTCGCGATCATCCGGCCGGGACCGATCGTTGGCGATTTACTGCATCCCTATCTGAACCGGCGGCTGGGGAAGGAGAGCATCGACTACATCCACGAGGACTGCCGGGAAATCCTCGAACGGACCCTCGGCGTCCCGTTGTTTCAGGAACAGATGCTCAGCATCGCCATGAAAATGGCGGATTTCACCAGCGGGGAAACCGACGACCTGCGGCGGGCGCTGTCCTTCAAGCGCTCAAACATCAAGATGGAGCGCGCCGCCACGAAGCTGCGCGAGCGGATGACCGCCAAGGGCATCGACCAGGCGGTGCAGGAAAAAATCATCCATGCCACCGGCACCTTCGCGCTTTACGGGTTTCCGGAGAGCCATGCCATTTCCTTCGCCCATCTGGCCTACGCCTCCTGCTGGCTCAAGGTCCATCACGCGGCCGAGTTCTACACCGGCCTCATCAACAACCAGCCGATGGGATTCTACTCGGTGAATACGCTGCTCCAGGATGCGAAGCACCACGGACTGCGGATCCTCCCCGTCTGCTGCATCCACAGCGGCGGGAAAACCGAAGTCATCGGCGATCGGACGCTGCGACTCGGCCTGGACCGGCTGAAGCATCTTGGCAAGCCGACCATCCAGCGGATCCTCAGCGAGCGCGCCCTGCGCAGCTTCGACTCGCTGGAGGATTTCCTCCGCCGCGTGAAACCCGGTCAGAGGGAGCGGCACTCGCTCGCGCGGGCCGGCGCGCTCAACGGACTTCCCGAAGTCGGCCACCGGCGGCAGGCGATGTGGCAGGCCGAGCTGCCGCTCCATGACGACCTTTTCCAAAACACCGCGGCTCCCAGCTCCGACAGCTTGCCGCACATGACTCTCGCCGAAAGGCTGTCCTCGGACTTCGCACTGCAAGGCGCGAGCTCAGGGCCTCATCCGCTCAAGCTCTGGCGCGAGGCCCACGGCAGCCGCAACATCCAGCGGGCCATGGACTTGGAAAACCTGCCGCAGGGCATCCCCGTGAGCGTCGCCGGCATGGCCATCTGCCGCCAGCGGCCGGGCACCGCCAAGGGGCATTGCTTCATCTCACTGGAGGACGAGACCGGCATCGCAAATCTCTTCGTGCCCAAGCCGACCTTCCACCGTTTCCAGCAAATCATCGTGACCGAGCCCTTCCTGCTCGCCACCGGCCGGCTGCAACGCTCGCAAGGCGACAAGCCGACAGTCTATGTCACCGGCATCACGCCCCTGGCCGGAATCGCAGCCGACCACGCGGCGGCCTCACACGATTTCCACTAACCGCGGCTCACTCCTCGGGAGCCGCTTTCGGCAGCTTTTCCACTTCTTCCAGCAAGTTGACGATCTCCACGCCACGCACCGCAGAGGCGTCATGGTGGAAGCGCAGCACCGGCGTCGACTTGAGGACCACCCGCTTCATCACCTTGGATTGGATCGACCCATGCTCCTTGTTCAGCTTCACGATGACGGAATTCGCCTCGCCACCCAGGACGCCGATCCAGACTTTCCCTTCTTTCAAATCTTGCGTGACCTCGACTTCGCTGACGGTCACCAGCCGGTTCGTCCATTCATAATCTTTCTGAATCACCGTGCCGATTTCTCGGCGGAGGAGTTCATTGACTCGGTCAAGGCGGCGGGACATGGGAGACGTTGAGAGTTTGGGGTTGAGAGTTGAGGGTCTGGAAGAGGAAGAGAAGATCGGGAAACAGCGCGAAAGCGCTTCTCCAACTCTCAACTCTCAACCATCCACTCTCAACTTCTTCAGAGCGTTTGCGCGTATTTCTCGAGCTTGTAGCACTCGATGATGTCGCCTTCCTCGTATTCGTTAAACTCGCCGAGACGGATTCCGCATTCGAAGTTGGTGCGGACCTCCTCGACCTCGTCCTTGAATCGGCGGAGCGTGGACATCCGGCCGTCGAAGACCTGAATGCCGCCGCGGACCACGCGGGCATGAGCCTTGCGGTGGATGCGGCCGTCCGTGACGAACGAGCCAGCCACCCGGCCCCGGTTGAGTTTGAAAATCTGCCGGACCTCTGCGTGGCCGATGACGGTCTCGCGGGTGAGCGGCTCCAACAGGCCCAGCATCGCCTCGCGCACCTGGTCGATCAGTTCGTAGACGACCGAGTAGAGCTTCAGGTCCACGTCGGCTGCCTTGGCGGATTTTACGGCCTTGGCTTCGACCTTCACGTTGAACCCGAGAATGACGGCTTCGGTGGAGGCTGCGAAGGAAATGTCTGACTCGGTGATCGGTCCCGCCGCGGCGGTGATGAACGAGCACTCGACCTTGTCCGAGGTAATCGCGAGGACGGCCTTCCTGATCGCCTCCACGGAGCCTTGCACGTCGCACTTGAGGATGAGCTTGAGCTGAGCCTTGCCGCCGCCGTCGCGGACCATCGAGTAGAGGTCCTCCATGCGGTTCCGATGCTGCGGCTTGAGCCGGACGAGGCGCTGGGCTTCCTGGCGGTCAGTGGCGAGGGCCTTCGCCTCACGCTCGGTTTTCATCTCGGTGAGATGGTCGCCGACGTTGGGAAGTTCCTCGAAACCGATCACCTCCACGGGCATCCCGGGATGGGCCGATTTCACCGCCACACCGCGGTCGTTGATGAGCGATCTGACCTTACCTGCGAAGGGGCCGCAGATGAATGGCGTGCCGACCTTGAGCGTGCCGGACTCGACGATCACCGTCGCGGTGGTGCCGCGTCCGGGAACCACGCGGGCCTCGATGACGGCGGCGCGGGCAGTGGATTTCGGGTTGGCTTTGAGCTCGAGCACCTCGGCTTGCAGCACCATCAGATCCAGCAGGTCGTCCATACCCTTGCCCGTGATGGCGGAAACTTCGGCGAACTCGGTATCACCGCCGAAGTCGGTGGTCTGCAGGCCGTTTTCGGCTAGCTGGGACTTCACCCGGTCGACGTTGGCGGAGGGCAGATCGCATTTGTTGATCGCGACGATGATGGTCTTTCTTGCCTTCTTCGCATGTTTGATCGCCTCCAGCGTCTGCGGCATGATGCCGTCATTGGCGGCCACGACGAGCACGACAATGTCGGTGATGTCCGCACCGCGGGCGCGCATGTCGGAGAAGATCGCGTGGCCGGGAGTGTCGAGAAAGGTGATTTCCAGATCGTTGTGAAGGACCTGATAGGCTCCGATGTGCTGGGTGATGCCGCCCGCCTCGCCGGCGGTGATCTTGGTCTTGCGAAGGTAGTCGAGCAGCGAGGTTTTCCCGTGATCGACGTGACCCATGATCGTAATGATCGGCGGGCGGTATTTCATCAAATCGACCGGCTCCGCGACGGGCGCTTCCGGCTCCTTGATGATGACCTCGACCTTGTGGACGCCCTTGTCCTTGTCGCGCTTCTCGCGTTCGAAAATGAAGCCGTGGATTTCGCAGATCTTCGCGGCGATTTCCGGCTCCAGCGGTTGGTTGGGAGCGGGGAAGACGCCGATCTTGATCAGGTCCGCCATGATGTTGAACGGCTTCAGCCCGAGACGGGCGGCCAGCGCGGGAATCAGGATCGGCGGCTTGATGACGATCAATTTGGGATCGTCCGAAGGAATTTCCTCGGCTTCCACCACCGTCACGACCGCTGCGACCGGCTCGGGGACGATGATCTCAGGAGAAGGATTGGCCGAGGCTTCTTCCTGGTCGAGGATCTTGGAAATGGTGCCGATGACCGACTTGCCGGTGCGGGCGGTCTTGCGGACTTTGGGTTTCTTGTCATCCGCGAAGAGATCGAGCGCGTTGGCTTTTTGGGCATCCAGGACGCTTGGTGCCGGCGGTGCGACTTCAGCATCCTTGCGTTGGCGCTCGCGGCGCGAAGGTTTGGTGGTCGTATCGAGTAAATCGAGAACCTTGGAGTCTTTTGGGGAGCTATCGCTATTTTCGGGCATCCGGCTGGTCGGCAGAGTTCGAGGAGAAGATGAGGTAGGAATCAAAAAGATGGGGAAATCAGGCGTCCGGCGTTCCGGTAGTCACACCGGCAACGATGCTCTGAGCACGGACAAGGATCGCTTCGGCGGCCTCCTCGCTGATCTCGAGGCTGGCGGCGATGTAGTCCGCCGGCATGTCGATGACCATTTCAGGGTTGAAGCCGCCCGCCAAGGTGAGCTTGTTGGCCAATTCGTCGGTGATGCCGAGCTGCTCGCCCAAGGTGTGGGCGGCCCCGCCGAGTTTCTCCTTGAACTGCTCTTCCTTGGACTCGTCGCGTCGGACCTGGACGTCCCAACCCATGAGGCGGGACGATAGGCGCGCGTTCTGGCCCTTGCGGCCGATCGCCTTGCTCAAGTCGATTTCATCGACGGTGACGTGGACCGTGTGGGTCGCTTCGTCCACCGTGATCGAACGAAGTTCGGCGGGCTTGAGGGCCTCGCGGACAAACTCCTTGGGGTCCTCACTCCAGCGGATGATGTCGACCTTCTCATTGTTCAGCTCGCGGACGATGTTCTTCACCCGGGCACCACGCATGCCGACGCAGGCGCCGACGGGATCGACCTTCGGATCGCTGCTCCAGACCGCGACCTTGGTGCGGAATCCCGCCTCGCGGGCAATCCCCCGGATCTCCACGGTGCGGTCGGAAATTTCATTCACCTCCGCTTCGAACAGGCGGCGGACGAAATTCGGGTGGCTGCGCGAAAGGATGATCTCCGGGCCGCGGCCCTCGTTCTCGACGGCCAGCACGTAGGCGCGGATGCGGTCGCCGATGTTATAATCCTCACCCTGCACCCGTTCCCGGTTCGGCATGATGCCTTCAAATTTCCCGAGGTCGATCATGACATCATTCCGCTCGAAGCGGCGGACGGTGCCTGAAACCACGTCGCCCGCGCGGTCCTTGAATTCCTCGTAGATCATCTCCTTCTCCGCCTGGCGGAGGCGCTGCATCATCGTCTGCTTGGCGGTCTGCACGGCGATGCGGCCGAAATCCTTGGGCGTGACGTTGAATTCCTGGATGTCCTCGAGCTTCGCCTCAGGGTTTTTCTTCACGGCGGTCGCCAAGGGGACCTCGTTGAATTTATCCGCCCAATCGTCATCGGCCACGACCGCTAGCGAGGCGAAAATGCGGGTCTCGCCCTTCTTGATATTCACCTCGGCGCGGAGCGTCTCGATGGCATCGGCACCGGGAACCATTTTCCGGTAAGCGGAGATGAAGGCAAATTCCAGCGCGGCAACGACCTTCTCGCGGTCGATGCCTTTTTCTTTTTCGTAATACTCGATGAGGGCGACGATATCGTTGGTCATGGCGGGCGGTGGCGTGCAGTCGCTGCTGATGTCTGGAGACGCAAAAGAGTGGGTGCGGAGACCCACTCCTTTCTTTCGTCAGAAGCTGTGCGGCGAGCTTTTACGGCGGCGGGTTTTTAGTTGCAAGCCGAAACTAGGCGTCCACCGGCCGCCGAAAATGCCGCCGCACCTCGAATTGAGCATGCGTTTCCAAGACTTCTGACCGAGGGAAAAGTTCCTCGAAATCCGGCAGCCAGGTATCGCCTGGATGGCGTTCGAAGACGTGGCTCACGAGCAGGTCATCCAGCATCGGCAGGAAGGCGGCATAAATTTCCGAACCGCCAATGACGAAGACTTGTCCGTCGATTTCCGGCAGGGCGACCAGCTCGTCCGGGCTGTGAATCACCTCCACACCCGGCTCACTCCATGCCGGGTCGCGGGTGAGCACGATGTTCCGCCGCTTCGGCAGCGGACGGCCGATGGATTCGTAAGTCTTCCGTCCCATCACGATCGGCCGGCCCGAGGTGGTGCGCTTGAAAAACGCCAGATCTTCCGGCAGGTGCCATGGAAGTTTCCCGTCGCGACCGATCACCCGCTCAGGCGTCATCGCCACCACCGCCGTCAGCCGGAGGCTCATGATTTCCCGCCCTCCTCGTCGGCCTCGTAGTGGAAACGATGCAGGATCCGGTGCGCCACCGGGCCGAAGAGCAGTCCGGCCAGCACCAGGAAGGCGAGTCCGGAATAAAGCGCGTATAGCCCCGCGAAAATCTTCCCCGCCTCGGTCTTCATCGCGTCGACCGGCCCCATCCCGCCGAGGATCATCGAGGCATTTAGAAACGCGTCCGTCCACGGCAACCCCTCAAAACGTCGGTAACCTAGCATTCCCGCCGCTAACGAAAGGCCGATCAGGAGGCACACGACGAAAATCGAGTGCCCCATCCGCCTCATGAACGCCACCTTCGGGATCAGCGGCTCGTCGCGATGCTCGAAATGGAACATCGGCTTAAATGGCCACCGCCGCCTTGATGTGGGGGTGGGGATCATAGTTCTCCAGTCGGATGTCGTCGATGGTGAAGGCGTCGATGTCCCTCACGTCCGGGTTCAGCCACAGCGTCGGCAGCGCACGCGGCTCGCGGGCGAGCTGGGTCGCCGTTTGCTCGCGGTGGTTCGCGTAGAGATGCAGGTCGCCGAAGGTGTGGACAAAATCCCGCGCCTCGTAGCCGCAGACGTGCGCGACCATTTCCGTCAGCAGGGCATACGAGGCGATGTTGAAGGGGACTCCCAGAAACAGATCCGCGCTCCGCTGATAGAGCTGGCAGGAAAGCCCGGGCCGCCCGCCCTCGTCCGCCTCGTGGACGTAAAATTGAAACAACAGATGGCACGGCGGCAGCGCCATCTGGTGGATCTGCCCGACATTCCACGCGGAGACGATATGCCGACGCGACAGCGGGTCACCTAACAAGCTGTCGATTAGCAGCCGGATCTGGTCGATGGACCGGCCTTCCGGTGTTGGCCAGGAGCGCCACTGGGTGCCATAAATCGGTCCCAGCTCGCCTTCCGCATCCTCCCACTCGTCCCAGATCGTCACGCCGTTTTCCTTCAGGTAGCGGGTGTTCGTTTCCCCCTTCAGAAACCATAACAGCTCGTGGATGATCGAGCGCAAGTGCAGCTTCTTCGTCGTCACGCAGGGGAAGCCGTCGCGCAGATCGTAGCGTGTCTGACGCCCGAAGACCGACAGCGTTCCAGTGCCGGTCCGATCGGCACGTTCCTCACCGTTCACCAGCACGTCGCGCATCAGGTCGAGATATGCCTTCATGTCGGCGATCAAGCCATGGGCCGATTCCCGCCGCAAGAACTAAGCAAGCTGGGTGCTTGACGCCTCCAGCCGATCCGCTCAATTTCGCAGAACTTCAAAAGGAAGAAACTTATGGAACTTCACGGCACCGTTTACGATCTCCTGCATAACAAAACCGGCGAAATCTGGACCACCCGTCCGGAGGACTCCGTCTATGACGCGATCCGCACCATGGGCGAGAAAAACATCGGCGCGCTCGTCGCCATCGAGGATGGGGAAGTCATCGGCGTGTTGTCCGAGCGTGACTACAGTCGCAAGGTCGTCCTTCAGGGCCGCACCTCCCGCGACACCCGCGTCGGCGAGATTCTTTCCCGCCCGGCCATCACCGTCCGCAGTCGGGATGGCATCGAGAAATGCATGGAGCTGATGACCGGCAACCGCATCCGCCACCTCCCCGTCGTCGATGACGGCCGCCTCGTCGGCCTCATTTCCATTGGCGATCTCGTCAGCTGGGTGATGCAATCCCAGCGCCACACCATCCAGCAGCTCCAAGGCTACATCTCCGGCGACTATCCGGGGTGAAGAGGTCCCAACATTGACAGAGACTGGATGTGGACACATCCTGTCCACATGAAAACCGTCACCGTCAGGGATCTGCGCAACAATTTCGCCAAGGTTGAGGCCTGGCTCGGTGAAGGAGAGGAAATCCGGGTCGAGAAGCGGGGCAAGCCGATCGGATTTCTAACCGCCACCTCCCGGTCCGGGAAAACCGGAGTTCAGAAGCCAGACTTCGCCGCGAGGCGGAAGGCCATCTGGGGCGACCGCATTTTTTCAGCACAGGAAGTTGAGGAAATGCGGGAGGCCGAACTCGAAGGCGAGGAAGGATGAATGCCTACCCAGACACTTCGTTTCTCTGCGCCAGTTATCGTGAACAGGACAATTCGCATCTTGCGGATCGTTGGATCGAGGCCGAATCCGATCCGCTTCCCGTCTCATCTTTCCTCCTGCTTGAATTCCGGCAGTCCATCCGCTTCCACATCCGTCTTTTTGGCAAGGACCGCACGAAGGGTTTCCCGAAGGCCGAAGGCATGGCGATGCTGCGCGCGATTCAATCCGATCTGACGAACAACGTCCTCCAAATGGTCGCACCGGACTGGGCCGACGTTCACCGCATCGCCGAGGAACTCAGCGCCAAACACACCGAATCCGGCGGCCACCGCCTGGTCGATATCCTCCACATCGCCACCGCCCTCCATCTCGGGTCGGAGACGTTCCTAACTTTCGATTCGAATCAGAAGCTCCTCGCCGAAGCCGAGGGCATGGAAGTGCCGATCAACTTCTAACGCGTCGGCTCGCACCGCCAGCATCGCCGATCCCTTCAGCTACAGTTGGTCGGTCGCGCAGTGCCACCCGGGGATTTGCCGGGTCACCGGCCGCCCTCATCTTCCACCGCATTCAGCAGGATCCGCAGCGCACCGCCGGAAATCCAGACCTCGTAGATCAGGCAGCCCAGCGAAATGGCCATCATTCCCAGCGCCACCGTGAAGGCGCAGATCGCGAGCATCTGATAGTCGCCAATCACGCCCAGCATCGCGACCGCACAGAGGAACAGGCTCATCGCGCCGAACAACTGCATCGTGCGGATCAAGATCAGCCGCCGCCGGAGATTTTCGATTTGTGCGCGCAGCACCGCATCGCCCTTCTCCAGCCAATCGCCATGCAGGCTGCGAATCAGCGCCGAGAGGTGCAGAAAGCGATTCGTGTAGGAAAGGAACAGCAGGCTGATCGCCGGAAACAGCAGCGCCGGCGTGGATACTTCAAGCGTCATGGCGCAAGCTAGGCAGGATCGACATTCCTGACGAAGCGCCAACTCGGTAAAATCATTTGAAATGAAACCCGGATCGCCTAAACATCTCTTAACCCAAGACCACTATGAAATCGACACTCCTCACCCTTACCAGCGCCATCATGGCGATCGCCCTTTCCAACTGCGCCGCACCCGCCGGCCCTAACACCCAACGCGGTGCCGCCACCGGCGCACTCGGCGGTGCGTTGCTCGGCGGCATCGTCGGCCATCAATCCGGCCGTGCCCTCGAAGGCGCTGCCATCGGCGCCGCAGGTGGCGCGGCAGTCGGCGGGGTTTACGGAAACGCCCGCGACCAGGAACGCTACCGCCGCTACTGAGTCCGCTTGGTTTTTTCCCTGAACGGGACGTCCGGTCACTGGACGTCCCGTTCTTTTTTTGGATGAAGATCGTCCTCCCGCCCTCCTAGAGTTAGATCAACTCCCTGCCGATGCCCCGACTTCTCATTCTCGCCCTCACCCTGTGGATCAGCACTCTGACGACCGAGGCCCAGGTGGCTTCCACCGCAGCGCTGCACTCGGAGCAGAAGTCCATCGCCCCCGGCCAACCCTTCACCGTGGCTCTCCAGCTCAGCCATCCTGCGGAGTGGCACAGCTATTATAAGAACTCCGGCGGTGTCGAACTGCCACCATCCATCGCGTGGACCCTGCCCGATGGCTTTTCCGCCGGTCCGATCCAGTGGCCGGTCCCCGAGGTGAAGGACGGCTACTTCGGCAAGAGCTTCATCTACATGGGCAGTCCGGTTTTCCTGGTAGAACTCCGCGCGCCGGCCTCGCTGCAAGGCGGGCAGACCCTCACCCTCACCGCCAATGCGGCCTGGCAGATTTGCAAGCAGAGCTGCATCAACGAAACCGGTTCCTTCACCCTTACCCTGCCAGTCGCCGCCACTGCGGAAAAGGACGCCACGCTCACCGGGTTGTTCCGCGAGGCCCGCGCCAAGCTGCCGCTTGAGGATGCCAAGCTGGAAATCTCCGCGGTCTCCGAGGGCGGCACTGCTGACCTCGTCTTGCGCATCCGGCCCGCCAGCCGCATCCAAGGGACACCCGCTGATTTCATCCCGAATGAGCCCTTTCTCCATCCCGCCAGCGCGGGCGGCTCGATCACACGGGAGGGGGATGCGTGGCTGGTCACCTTGAAACGCATCCAGAAGGATTTCCTCGAAAAGCCCGTGCCACAGGGGAAGTCCATTTCTGGAATTCTCACCGGCACCGCCGCCATCGCCGTTCCCGCTACCGTCATCGCCAGCCCGCCCGCCAAGCCGGTGCCGTTCTCGAAGCTCCTGCCCATCCTCGGCGGCATGTTATTAGGCGGGCTGATCCTCAACCTCATGCCCTGCGTCTTCCCCGTCATCGGGCTTAAGATCATGGGCTTCGTCCAGCAGGCCGGCGAGGACCGGAAAAAAATCGCGCTGCACGGGGTGCTGTTCGCCGTCGGTGTGTTCGCCTCGTTCGGCGTCCTCAGCGGCGTGCTTTTCGCTGCCCGATCGGTGGCTGGAAACTCCATCGGCTGGGGCTATCAGCTTCAGAACCCGTGGATCATCCTAACGCTGATGCTGCTCATGTTCGTCCTCGCGCTCAACATGTTCGGCCTGTTCGAGCTTGGCACCTCCGCCACCTCGGTCGGCGGCTCGTTGCAATCCAAGCAGGGCCTCGGAGGTTCGTTTTTCTCAGGCGTGCTGGCGACGGTCGTGGCTACGCCTTGCTCGGCCCCCTTTCTCGGCGTGGCCATCGGTGCTGCCATCGCCCTGCCCGCGTTCCAGTTTTTCTCGGCCTTTGCCGCGATGGCCTTCGGGCTTGCGCTGCCCTATCTGATCCTGTCGCTGTTTCCACGGCTCATCGGATTCCTCCCCCGCCCGGGCGCGTGGATGGAGAGCTTCAAGCAGGCGATGTCATTCCTGCTTTTTGCCACCGCCGGCTACTTGCTGTGGGTCTATGCGGGCCAAATCGGCCTGGACAGCCTTCTAGGTCCGCTTTTCGGCCTCAGCGCCATCGCCGTCGCGGCATGGATCTACGGCCGCTGGAATCTGCCGCACAAGTCCCGCAGAGCCCGCTGGACCGCCATTTTTCTCACCGCGCTGTTCGCCCTCGGCGGATTCCTGCTCGCCAAGCCACCGGAGAAATCCGCGCTGGTCTGGGAACCTTGGTCGCAGGAACGGGTCGATGCCCTGCAGCAGGCCGGCACCCCCGTCTTCATCGATTTCACCGCCCAATGGTGCGCCACTTGTCAGGTGAACAAGCGCACCGCCTACAGCAAGGACGTCATCGCCCTGATGAAGCGCAAAGGCGTCGTCGCGCTCAAGGCGGACAAGACCAACGCGAATCCGAAGATCGAGGCAAAGCTCCAGGAACTCGGCCGCACCGCGATTCCCGTCAATGTCCTGCTGGTCCCGGGAAAGGATCCGATCATCACTCCCGAACTGCTGACACCCGGAATCCTAACCGAGCTTTTTACGAAGGAGATCCAGTGAGCAGCCGCCGCCGCACTGCCTCCAGCGCCGACTGGCTGACTGCGAGTTTGAAATCCTTCCGGTTCCGCGGGTGGTAAACGCAGAAGGCATCGGTCTTTCCGCCCTTGCTGGAAACCGCAATCCACGCCGTGCCCACCGGCTTGTCCTCCGTGCCGCCATCCGGGCCGGCGATGCCCGTCACCGCCACCGCGATGCTAGCGCCACTGGCCGCAAGCGCTCCTTCCACCATCGCCCGCGCGACGGCTTCACTCACCGCTCCATGCGCTGCGATCTCCGCAGCCGGCACTCCTAACATCCCGGACTTCGCCTCGTTCGCATAGGTCACGTAACCATGCGTGAATACCTCGCTGGCACCCGGCACGTCGGTGATCCGGTTCGCGATCAGGCCACCGGTGCAACTCTCCGCGGTGGCGAAATTCATGCCGCGCTCCTGCAGCAAGCGGACCACGGTCTTCTCCATCGAAGCGCCGTCGTCGCTGATTAGGAAGGCTGAGAATCTTTTCAAAGCAATGGCGCGGCCAGCTTCCAGTGCCGCCGCGTCACCGATCAGACGCAGGTCCACCTCGCCGATGTGGGCGCAGTAGCCGTATTCCATGCCCGGCACCGCCGCCAATTGCGCGTCGATCCCCTCGTGGAAATCGCTCTCCCCGATGCCGGTGAATTTCAATACCAGCGCCTCCGCGAATGCCTCTACCCCGGCCAGCGCCCTCAACCGCGGGATCACCTCGGCGTGCACCATCGGGTAGAGTTCGCGCGGCGGTCCCGGCAGCAGAAACACCGCGCAATTCGATCGCCCGTTCAGCCGCGGTGGCACGTAGATGCCAGGCGCGGTGCCGTTCGGATTCGGAAGACAGTCCGCCCCGACCGGGCATTGCGCTTGTTTCAAATTCGCATCGACCATGACTTTCCCGCGCAGGGCGAAAAATCCCTCCAGCGAACGCAGCGCCGCCGCGTCGGTGATCAATTCCAGACCCAGCACCTCCGCCGTGATCTCGCGCGTCAGGTCATCGCTCGTCGGACCCAGCCCCCCGGTCACGATCACCGCATCCGCCCGGGCGATCGCCTCGGCGAGCGACTCCCGGATCGCCTCGCCATCCGGCACCGTCGTCTGCCGTCCGATCCGCAGGCCAAGCTTGAAGAGCTCCCGCCCGAACCACGCGCCGTGCGTGTTCAAGGTATTTCCTAACAATAACTCGGTCCCGGTATTGATAATCTCGATCCTCACGGCGGGACTGTGGGTCATCATCCCCCCGACTCAAGGCCGGATTGTCCTGACCACCCACCACAAGGCCGCCGGGATCAGCAGGCTCAAACCCACCGCCCAGCCCGGCGCATCCCGCCCCGCGCTGCCGATCGCGGCGAACAGGAATCCCGTCGGCACGCTGCCGCAGGCCAGCGCCACCACAAAGCGCCGGAACGGCATCCGCACCAATCCGGCGGTGCAGGAAATCACCTCCGGCAGGATCGGCAGCGCCCGCGAGAGTGCCACCGCCCAACCTCCGCCGCGGGCGAAAAACGTTTTTCCCTTTTCGAAATCCGCGGCCCCGAGCCAGCGGCGGGCGAAGCGCTCGCCAAAAAGCCGACCCGCCCCATATCCTAACAATCCCGCAGTGCCCAGACCCGCCGCCGCCAGCAATCCGCCGGCCCACACTCCGTAAATATACCCCAGCGCGGAGATCACCACCGTTCCCGGCACCGGCAGGACCAGGTCCCCGGCCAGCAGCAGGATCCCCGCCGCCCAGGCCCAGGATCCGGCGCTTTCCAGCCACCGCACACTGCCTGCGAAGGTGAACTGATCCTCCCAGCGCCCGCCCCAGATCATCCAGATCATCAGGACGGTCAAACCCAAGCCGACGAACCAGAGAAGCAGTCTCATCCGGCGTAGCCGAGCCAGGGACCCAGCCATTTCTCGGCTTCCTCGAGGCTGATCCCCTTGCGCCGGGCATAGTCCTCGATCTGATCCCGCTGAAGTTCCGAGAGGGCGAAGTAATGGCTGTCCGGGTGCGAGAAATACAATCCGCACACCGCCGCGCCCGGGTGCATCGCGCAACTCTCCGTCAGCGTGACGCCGGTCTCCGCCGACGCTCCAAGCAGTTCGAAAAGCGGCGGCTTCTCCGTGTGGTCCGGCTGTGCGGGATAGCCCGGTGCCGGACGAATGCCCTGATAGTTTTCGTGAATCAACTGGTCATGCGTCAGTTCCTCCTCCGTCTCGTAGCCCCACTCGACCCGCGCTTGATGATGGAGAAACTCCGCGAACGCCTCCGCAAAACGGTCGGCGATGGCTTTAACCATGATCGATCCATACGGGTCGATCTGCTGGTCGAGTTCCTCCGAATATTCATGGGCCCCGTGGATCCCCACGACGAACCCACCGATGTAGTCGGCGGCCTTCCCCTCAGCCACCCAGTCAGCGAGCGCGACGTTGGGCTTGCCTGAGTCTTTCTTCAACTGCTGGCGAAGGCTGTGAAAGCGCATCCGCTCCTGGCTGCGGGATTCGTCGGTCCAGACGATGATGTCGTCGCCGTCGCTGTTCGCGGGGAAAAACCCGTAGATGCCCTCCGCGTGGCAGCGGTCCTCCAAGATGATGCGATCCACATAACCGAGCGCATCCTGATAGAGCTTCGCAGCCTCCGCCGCTCCCTCGACGTTCTTGGTTTTCAACGTATCCGTTTTCCGGTCCCACACGCCGCGGAGTTCCCAGGCATGGAAAAACGGTGTCCAGTCGATGAATTTCACCAACTCGCGGAGTGATGGGCTCTTGATCGTCCGCGTGCCGGTGAATGACGGAACCGGAGGAGTGTAATTTTCCCAATCCAGCTTCGGCCCGGCCGCGCGCGCTGCTTCTAACGTTAGTGTCTCCTTCTTCGGGCCGCCGAGGAAATTGTCCCGCAGCTTCTGCTGCTTCACGCGGTTTTCGAGGGCGAAGCCAGCGCGCTGTTCCTTCGAGATCAGCGAGGTCGTCACCGGCACGGAGCGGGAAGCGTCGAGCACATGCACCACCGGCCCCGAGTAGTGCTGGGCGATCTTGATGGCGGTATGTGCGGCGGAAGTCGTCGCCCCACCGATCAGCAGTGGCACCTTGAATCCGAGCCGCTCCATTTCCTTCGCCACATGCACCATCTCGTCGAGTGACGGCGTGATCAGGCCGGATAGTCCAATGACATCCGCTCCCAGCTCAACGGCTTTTGCGAGGATCTTGTCGCAGGAAACCATCACTCCCATATCGGTGACTTCGAAGCCGTTGCAGGAAAGCACCACGCCCACGATGTTCTTGCCGATGTCGTGCACGTCGCCCTTCACCGTGGCGATCAGGAAGCGACCGGCCGAGCGGCCGCGCTCGGCGAGCTTGAGCGCCTCGACGTCGGTGAGGGCGGGGTTTTCCTCCATCAATGCGGCGATGTCACCGGCCAGGTGTTCCGCCTTGTCGGCTTCCATGTAAGGGAACAGCCAGGCGACCGCCTTCTTCATCACTCGTGCGGACTTCACCACTTGCGGCAGGAACATCTTCCCCGCGCCGAACAAATCGCCGACGACACCCATGCCATCCATCAGCGGGCCTTCGATGACCTTCAACGGCCGTACGTATTTGAGCCGAGCCTCCTCGGTGTCCTCGTCGATAAATTTGTCGATGCCGCGGAGCAGCGCGTGCTCGAGCCGCTTCTCCACCGGCCCGTCGCGCCATGACAGATCTTCCTCGATCTTCTTGCCGCCGACGTTTTTATAACCCTCAGCCAGTTCGAGAAGGCGCTCGGTGGAATCCGCGCGGCGGTTCAAGAGGACATCCTCGACGTGCTCGAGCAAGTCCTTCGGAATCTCGTCATAAACTTCGAGCATCCCGGCATTGACGATTCCCATGTCCATCCCGGCGAGCCCGGCATGATAGAGGAAGGCCGAGTGCATCGCCTCACGCACTTGGTTGTTTCCGCGGAAGCTGAACGAGATGTTCGAGACACCGCCGCTTACCTTGGCGTGCGGCAGGTTCGCTTTGATCCAGCGCGTCGCCTCGATGAAGTCCAGCGCGTACCCATCGTGGGCCTCGATGCCCGTGGCGACGGTCAGCACGTTTGGGTCAAAAATAATGTCCCTTGCCTCCCAGCCCTCCGCCACTAGAATCCCGTAAGCTCGAGCGCAAATCTCCTTGCGCCGCTCGAGCGTGTCCGCCTGCCCAGCTTCATCGAACGCCATCACGACGGCGGCTGCACCGTAGCGTCGCACCAGCCCAGCGCAATTGTGAACTCCCCCCATTCATAGTCCGAATCCATCGGGATCAAGGTGTGATCCAGGTCAAACAAAGCCAGTTTTCGGGTCATGCGTTGTCCATCATTGATTTGATCAGGGGAATAGTGATGGCCCGCTGGGTTTGCAGGGCGTATTCGTCAAGATGATCCAGCAATTGCATCAAACTGCTCAAGTCGCGTGAAAAGCGGCTGAGTACAAAACTGATGACTTCGTCGCTCAAGAAAATACCGCGGGCGTCAGCCTGCTTGCGA
>ENA-OFCF01000572-OFCF01000572.1-metagenomes-genome-assembly--contig:-NODE-572-length-16094-cov-3.845003_pt1 | contig 16094 bp, 12 predicted proteins | sample MGYA00153387_OFCF01 | MGnify analysis MGYA00153387
AGGGGTAAAAGTTTGCTGAGGATACTGGGATAGGAGGTTACATTGCTGTCCAGGAGTTTCTTGATGATGGCCTCGATGACCGTTCTCTGTCTTCCGGCTCTGGCAAAATCCGAATCGATATGTCTGATTCTCGAATAGTCCAAGGCTTCCGCACCGTCGAGGTTGTAGGTACCACCGGAGGAAAGGCCCGCAATTTCGGTGGACTCATCATCGGTCACGGTGATCTTCACCCCGCCGAGGATGTCGACAATCTGGGGGAGGGTGGTAAAGTTCACGGTGGCATAGTTTCTGATGTCCAGGTGGAAATTGGAGTTCAGGGTCTGCAGGGCCAGTTGGGGTCCTCCAAAGGCATAAGCATGATTAATCTTGTCCAGGCCGCGGTCTGGAATGTTGACATAAGAGTCCCTGACAATAGAGGTCAGTTTGATCTTCTTGGAATTCTTGTCTATGGTCAGGATCATGATCGAATCACTCCGGCCCGTTTCGCCTGTAGGCGCATCGACGCCGAACAGGGCGATGTTCGTGATTCCGGTGACTCCCTCATAGTAGTAGGGCAAATCCCCTTCCTGCTCAATATTGAGATCCGAATCATCATAAACGAAACCATCATCTTTTATGCCCAGATCCGCATCTGTGGTTGAGATGATATCCTTGTTCGTCGAATCCAGCAGGTTATGGATATAGGCATACCCGAAACCGACGATGAACAGGATCAGGGTCAGGGCTATCAATAAACCGGTCTTCAAACCGCTCTTTTTCTTCGTTGTATTCTCATTATACTTTTTACTCATGTAATCCTCCATTTATCGTGTCAATATCTTCAGTTGCACTCGTTTATCGTGTCCATATCTTCAGCTTCACTTTTGACACTTTCTCATTATAACCTTTTTGGATTAAAAAGAATGACAAAATGAATAAAATAAGAATTATTAAAGGGAATCATCAGAATTTCATAGGAAAAGGAGGTTATTTTGCCTGAGGCTGTAGCACAAAAACATTCCCGGAATTGGAGGATACTTTCGGGAAGAGATGAACTGGGAAAGGGGAATCTGTTATACTTAAGGGAAGAAATGATTGGAAAATTAATTTTCAGGCACCTGAAGTCCGGACAACGTGAAACGCGATGCGAGACCTTGACGGATCAGGAAAGTAGAGAAGGAGGACAACATGTACCCATTGAAGTTTGACAACATCTATTATGAGAAAATTTGGGGAGGAAGGGATCTGGAGCAATTTCGGAAGAACCTTCCTGAAGGGCTGATCGGAGAGAGCTGGGATATCGCCTGCCACGAAAATGGCACGGGCGTCGTCAGCAATGGCGGCCTCAAGGGCAAGGCGCTCAGTGAGATCTTTGACCATTACAAACTTGAAGTCATCGGAACAGAAATCAGGACGGACCGCTTCCCTCTGCTTCTGAAGTTCATCAACGCCAGCGAACCTCTGTCCGTCCAGGTGCACCCTTCGGACGAATACGGGATGAGGGTGGAGAACGACTTTGGAAAGACAGAGGCCTGGTATGTGCAAAGTGCCAAGGAAGGGGCCTACCTCATCCTCGGGACAAAGGGGACCGACAGTGAAGCGTTCAAGGAAGCCCTGAGGACAGAAAAGGACCTGGGTCCCTACCTGAACAAAGTCAAAGTGAAGGAAGGGGATGTTTTCTTCATCCATTCCGGCCTGATCCATGCCATCGGGCCGGGACTGGTCATCTACGAGATCCAGCAAAACAGTGACACCACCTATAGGGTCTACGACTATGGCAGGCCAAGGGAGCTCAACATCGAAAAATCCCTGGAGGTCATGGACTTCACCCTAGGCGCAGACCTGAAGACCGGGGTGAAGAGACATATTCCTGGCGGAATGAAGACGAACCTGATCCTGAACGAGTACTTCTCTCTGGAGAAGTACGAAGTGGAAGGCCTCGTCAGGGAGTACAGCGACCCCGGACGCTTTTTTCTTTTCACGGTGGTTAACGGTGACGGGGAAATCCTCTATAAGGAGGGGTCGGAGATTCTCTCCAAGGGCGACAGCATCCTTATCCCTGCCTCCCTTGGAGAATTTTCCCTGAAAGGGAAGTTTGATTTGCTCAAAGCCTATGTCCCGGACCTGAAAAAAGTGAAGGAAGAAATTCTTCGAGAAATCTTATAATGTTCATATATTTAGGCCTTCGGGCCTATTTTTTTCGGCTCTAATTAAGAATAGTCTCATCTGATAATGATTGTTATTGATAATAGTTCCTGTAATTGCCGATTTGTTAATAGATTAGCTTTATTTGTAAACACGACGTACACATATCGTTCACAAATTCTTCATATAATTTAATGGAAGAGGTGAGTCCTGTGGAAAATGAAATGATTACAGAAAAAATGGACAATGGTTTGCTAAAAGTGTTAAGGAAATTCCAGGCCAACGAGATGTTGGGCTTTGAGGTATATAAGAGACTGGCAGAAGAGAAGAGCCTTAACCGGGAAAATGCAGAAACCCTGCATGAGGTTGCGGAGCTTGAAAGGACTCATGTGGATATCCTGAGCCGATATCTCGGAGATGTGATCCCAAGCAAGAGGCGAATCGAGAGAAGGCTCCTGAAATCAAAGATTCTGGGATATACCTTCACTTTGAAGAAAATGGAGATGAACCAGAAGAATCTCGTTCCCAAAGCGACGCAGGCGGAACTGATTGAGCAGATCCCTGAACTGGAGCATATTTTCGAGGAGGAAGACATGATCGACGCGGATCTTCTGACCCTTCTGGACGAAGGAAGGCTCATCTATGTCAGCTCGCTGGTCCTCGGACTAAACGATGCTTTGGTGGAGCTCTCCGGCGCCATCGCCGGATTTACCTTTGCCATGAGAAACAACAGCATCATCGCCATGGCAGGAATCATCACCGGGATTTCCGCCAGCCTTTCCATGGCGGCAACGGAATTTGTCGCCACGAGGTCCAGTGGGAATGTCAGCAGCAAGTCTCCGCTAAAAGCGGCGCTCATTACGGGAACCACTTATGTGCTCACCGTATCCTCCATGGTCCTGCCGTATCTACTCCTCCCTGACCGGTCCTATCTTCTAGCCCTCAGCATCATGCTCGTCATCGTCATATCGATCATTGGCCTGTTTAGCTTCTATGTGTCCGTGATCAATGGATCGAGCTTCAAGAAGCAGTTCGGCAGCATGGCTATGATTTCCTTGTCGGTTGCCTTTGTCTCCTTCATCCTGGGTACCGTGGTAAAGAACGCCCTGGGAATCGACCTGTAGAGAAACAAGGAAGTGAGGCACGGTATAGAGCCATTTGAGGAAGAAAATGAACTGAAAAACATACGGAAATAAAAGGGCACCGATCAAGTGCGGCAGAAGCCGCAACCTGGTCGATGCCCTTAGGTTATTCATTTCATTTTCCGGTTTTCATCAGGAGATGGTCGATCTTCTCCAGGGTGTCACCGATTCCCTCATTGATTTCCAGTGCGTGGAAGTCATGGGCGTAGGGCGTCTCATCGCGGTTGATGATGATGGCGTCCTTGTGGTCGATGCCATAGATTTCCGGGATGCTGGCTGCCGGATAGACCTTTAGTGATGTTCCGAGGACAAGCAGGAGGTCTCCCTGCTCGACGAGGGTGCAGGCTTCCATGATCCTCGAAACCTCCTCGTCATAGAGCACGACATCTGGTTTGTAGACGCCGCCACAGAAGCAGCGGTAGCCGTCTTCCAGGATATCGCTGAGGGGCTTCACCGCTTTGCACTTCGTGCATTGGCAGGTCGAAAGCGTCCCATGGATTTCCAGGACATTCCTGCTGCCTGCCTTCTGATGAAGGGAATCGATGTTCTGGGTGATGATTTTGAGGTTTCTGTGCTTTTCCCAGTCTGCAAGGATGAGGTGGCCCTTGTTGGGGGAAATGCCGGTAACATTGAGCTTATCTTTAATGTAGCTATAGAAGAGATCCGTTTGAGCAAAGAAAAAATCTCTGGAGAGGATCTGTTCGGGATAATAGCCCTCATAGGTCCTGCTGCTCAGACCGTCCCTTGAACGGAAATCCTTGAGTCCGGATTCCGTAGACATCCCCGCACCTGTCAGGACAACGATATTGCCTGCTTTTTGGATGAGTTCGCTTGCTCTTTTGACCTTGTCCATTTTTTGCCTCCTAAAGAACGGGTTCCACTTCTTCTTCCCTTGTTCCGATAAGGGAACCAGTTCTGTTCTTCTTTTCTCTTATTTTACCACAGGGGATTTGATTCCCGGAAGTATTTTGAGTAGTGCGGAGGAAACCCATGACCAAGTCCTGCCTGGAAAGTATCGGGCAGCCTGGACTTTCTGTACCTTGGCCTTTCCCTGAAGTTAGAAGTCGATATACTCCCGGTCAAACAGGGATTCGATGAAGACCTTCATCTTCTTGATCGCCTTGTCCTTCAGATACCGGACTTTCCTGTAGTCGATATGGTAGAGCTCTGAATACCGCTTAAGACCCCCATAGCTGTCATTGACAAAGTAGGAGATGATGTCCTTCTCCTGTGTGCTGAGGATTTCGAAGGCGGCTTTGATCTTTTTGGAATCGTGGTGCTGAAGGAAGGTGTCCTCGGTGTTCTCCTTGGCGACCAGTTTGTCCGCATACTTGATCCCATCCTTGTCTTCTGACTCGATGCTTGTGTTTTCAGGCTTTGAAAGCACTCGTCTGGCCTCGTATTTCAAGGCATTGTGGACACATTTCATCAGGTAGGAGGGAGCGGAAGAAATCTGATTCTCATTGATCTTCGGTATGCCGTTAAGTACTGCAAGGTATGAGGTCTGTTTGAGGTCTTCAAAATCGTAGTTTCTGAGGTTCATTTTCCTGCACTGCTGGATGATGAAGGGTTCGACTGTCTTAATGACTTTCTCAATTGCCTCTTTGTCTCCGCTTTTTGCGAGTAGAAAAATTGTGTCACTCATGGGGTCCTCCTAAAATTATACTTACATTACCTAAATATGCGGATTTTAACTTATGAGCATATTTTATATTTATTAATATTATATTATATGGGATATATTTTATACAGTAGCATTAAAACTTTACCATTACCATATTGTTTTGCAATAAAAATAAACACTCTATTACTTTAATAAAGTGTTTATTATTAATATATTATATTTTTATTTATATTAGATATCTGATTGAAATTTGTTATTTAGAATGCGAGGAGAGGAAGGCATAGAGTTCCTCATTGTCATAGGTCCTTGTCCAGGCATCATGAGCCAGGTCAGGGTAGGTCGTCAGATGGATGTCTTTTGCGCCCAGACCCTGAAGGGTCTCGTAGATCGTCTTACTGAGGCTTACATCAACAGTTGGGTCGAGTTCGCCGTGGAAGATCCACAGGGGGAGATGGGTAAGCCTTTCCAGGTAGGAGCGTTTCATCAGGTTGGCCACTCCGCCACAAATCGGGACGGCAGCGGCAAAGAGGTCCGGATACGCCATGGCCATTTCATAGGTCTCGAAACCGCCCATGCTGATTCCGGTGATGTAGATCCTCTTTTCGTCCACGTTGTATTTTTCCATGACCTCTGTGAGGAGCCCATGGAGGCTTGTTGTCTCATCTGTCCAGAGGCTCTCCTGTGGACACTGGGGAATCAGGGTGAGAAACGGGAACTTCTTTCCTGACTTGATGAGTCTTGGAAGGCCTTCCTTGAAGAGCAGTTCTAGGTCGCTTCCCCGTTCTCCCATCCCATGGAGGAAAAGGAGGAGGGGAAGTTTCTTTCCTCCTTTTACCGTCTCTTCGTAATTTTCAGGAAGTTCCAGGGCATAACCCAGTTTGAGCTCGTGTTCTATCTTCTTGATAAAAGTATCTCGAATTTGCATGTTTACCTCACTATTCCACTTCGATGTAGATGACATAGGATATTCTGATCATCAGCAGCGCCAATATTGAACCGATAAAGGCATAACTGAACTGGAAGCCGAAGGAAAGAATTGCGAAAAAAATCAGGATGACCGCCAGGAGCGTAAACCCATTGAGTTTTTGGAAAGGGGTTGAATGCCGAAAGGCAGTCAGGAGGATATAGAGGGTCAGCACTCCCAAGCCGGAAAAAAAAGTGACGACCAAAACATTGAGCAAGATTTCGAACATCTCATTCACCTGATCCTTAAATTGATATTTTCATTATAGCATAGGCTCCTTGCGGCGGCTATTCTTCTACCGGTATTCTTCAAGGATAAGGTGGAGCTTCTCGGGGTTGTTGGTGATGATCCCATAGACGCCCTCTTCAATGAGGAGCCGCATGTCCTTTTCCCTGTTGACGGTCCAGGCAAGGACATGGATGCCGTTCTTCTTCAGTTCTTTCAGGTTTCCGGGCGTCAGGTAGGCGTACCGCGGATGGAAGAATTCCACCCCGTTTTTTTGGGTATATTCTCCCGCCCTGATGATTAAGGAGCCTGAGATGAATCCGCACTTGATTTCCGGAGCCAGACGTTTGCATTTCAAGATGGACGGATGGTTGAAGGAGGAGATGACGGTTTTTTCTTCCAGGCTGTATTCCCCGATCAGGGCGATGAGCTTTTCTTCGATTTCTCTGGAGTCCATGACGGAGTTCTTCATCTCAATATGGGAATACAGGGGAAGTTCCCTGACCAGTTCGAAGTATTCCCTTAAGGTCGGAATCTCGTTTCGTCCGAAGGTGCCCCTGAAGGCAGCACTGGCATCGAGCTTTTTCAGTTCAAAGAGGGTAAGGTCCCTGACATTTCCTTTCCCATCGGTCGTTCTCTCCAGCTTCTCATCATGGATGACCACCAGTTCGTTGTCCCTTGAAAGCTGGACATCCAGCTCGATGGCGTCGCAATGGGCATCCCATGCCATTCTGAAGGAAAGCATCGTATTTTCAGGGTAAAGTTCACTGTACCCTCTGTGGGCAACATTTTTTGTCATCTTTCACCTCTTGTATCTAATCTCATTTTTCATCTTATACCCATTCGCCAGGACCATCAAGTTCAAGAGTGAACCATACTGCTTATATATGCAACATCACCATGATATTAAAAATTATAAAAGTTTATATTTTAAAGACCCATCTCCGAAGAGCCTTGCAGTGAAGCCCTTGCCGAATAGTGAGAGATGTTAACATTATGCTTATGCAGCCAAATTCCGGTTCTGGCGCTTGATTTTAATGTTGAAGTGGTATCATAGTGATTAAGAGTAGAGTAATTGATGACGATAGATGGGTAACCATTGTTGGATTTAAGTGGATGTCTTTCTTAAGAACAAAATAAATTATGCGTGATAATTTATCAAGTCTCATCTTTTCAGGTAATTCACCGATTCATCAGTTGCAGATAGAATTTTTATATTAGATGCTGTTCATGATTTAATAGTCATGAGCAGCACCTTTTCTTTGGAATGAAATCAACGGATTGAGAAAAAAAGAAGAAGTGTGTATGATAGGTTTTAAAGACAAGGCTAATGAGAATACGAAGATTAGGAGAACAAAAGAGACAGATTAAAAGACGAGATCCTGCAGAATGGGGAAGTCAGGGAGGGGAACATCCTGAAGGTGGATAATTTCCTGAACCATATGCTCGATGTAAAACTGCTTGGCGATGTGGGCAAGGAGTTCTACCGGCTCTTCAGGGATGAGGAGATCACGAAGGTCCTGAACCTCGAAGCGAGCGGAATCGCGATTGCTGTCCTGACGGCCCAGCAGTTCAAGGTGCCGGCTGTCTTCGCCAAGAAGGTGGACAGCCAGAACCTGGATAGGGAAGTGTACACGTCCAAGGTGTTCTCCTATACGAAGGGGCTCGAGTATACCATCAGGGTGAGCAAGAAATACATCGTGAAAAATGACAAGCTGCTGCTTATCGACGACTTCCTTGCGGACGGGAACGTCCTGAGGGGACTTCTTGATATTGCAAAGCAAAGTGGCGCAGAGACGAAGGGCATCGGCATCGGCATCGAAAAAAGCTTCCTTGACTGGGGAAAAGCCCTCAGAGCGGAAGGTTACAATCTGAAGAGCCTGGTCATCGTCGAGCGTATGGGCAAGGAAGGCATTGTCTTTCGGGACTAGACGTTTGGGCATCCCTGCCCGGGTCTTCGCCCCTAAAAAACGAAATATAAAGAGGCATTGGAATTAAATACCAATACCTCTATTCATATTGAATTATTCTTTTTAAAGGGGCAGTCTCTTGATCATGAACTTGTCGAAGGTCTCTTCAACATTGAAGTCGATCTCCGGGAAGTTATGTTTTACAAGGTAGAGGGTCTCAAAGACCAATGCATAGAGATCTTCCACCGCTTCGAACTTGTTGCCCATAAACATCGTCTTGAACCTGCCGGCGATGTTCACCGGGGCCATTTCCATGTCAAGGAGTTCCGGGTACATCCACTTGTATCCGCCTGCATACTTTTTGTTGATGGCGGAGAGGATATTGAAAATCTTTCTTTGGATGACTACCATCTGTGCATAGTACTCCGTGGGATTGTCTCTCTGGATGTAGAGTTCGATGTTTCCATTATGGAGTTTGAGCAGATTGTCGAAGATCACATTGATGGCAAGTTCCCTTGGATATTCGTTTGTCTTATCCTTCCAGATGTTGATGATATCTTCACCAAAGAGAGGATAGGCATAGGTTACCGTGTCAAGGAAAGCCAGGGTCTGATAATCGGCCAGATGGAATTCCCAAGCATCCGAGATCATGTTGTCATAGTAGTCGATGGTGTTGTGCATGATATCGATCTGGATGTCATCAACGATGAGGTTGTCTTCGTTCTGGTCGTCGTCAATGGGGAAAATCAGTTCTGCGTTAATCGCTTCTGTGAGGACATGTCTTGTTTCGACATCTGGGAAGATATCCCAGAAACATAAGAGTTCAAGGTCAGAAAAAGTATCAGCCTGTCCTCGGGAGACTGAACCACCTATGGCCATGGCCATAAGTTCAGGGCCGTTGAATTCAACGTTTCTTAATTTCTCGCGAATCTCTTTAGCTAAGATAACTCTTGGATTTGTCAAATCAATGTTCATCGTTTTTCCACTCCTTTATCTTAAGAAACATTCTCTTGTGTCATAAAAGCCAGAAAATTGAAGTTTCTGACTTCTATGCCCTTATCATATCAGAAACGAAGGGAATTATCTCTCTTTTATTGAAATTGTTCATCATAACTTCAAATATGAAACCTTTTCGCAGTCGTGTCAGAAGAGAGGTTCACCCATGATGCAGAGCCACTTCTGGCCAAGGGAAGGGGGAGGACATGGACCCGAAAGTGAGGTTACCCCTATTCTTCGGGTCAGGGTTTCAGACGTGAAAATTGAAGCGTATTCAAAATATATTTTTATCAGATTCGAGCCATATTTACTTGTGAACATTGCTTTCATACTTTGTTTTCAAATTTGAATGATACTTTTGCTAATGTTTTTACTTACATGTTTTATCCTTGATATTTCAAATAGACCAAATATAACCCGAATATTTATACATAAATATTGATTTTATTTAAATTTGTATTAAAATCAAATTGAACCCATTTTTTTAATCATGAAGTATATTTAGTTGACAATATATTAGTTTTGTCGTTTTATTGTTGTTCACACGATTTATGTAAAGGAGTTGGATGATGTTCAAAAGTAAATTCCAAAAGACTGTTTCGTCTTTATTATTGGGCTTGCTATTATTAGGTTCTTTTCATTCCATTGGGGCAGAAGCTATGGAGCAAAACCTCACAGGAAGCGTACCTGGCACTATTGGGCAGCTGTCCAAGGAGGTCGTGATTCAGAATGGCGTTTTTATCAGGGAAGAAGCCGTCAATGCCAGGCTGACCCAGGAGGGCTATATCGGTGGGCTAGAGACGGATGCGACCGTCCTCCCGGTTGACCGCACTGAGGTTAAGGCCTATATCATAAATGCGCTCCGAAATGTGCAGACGACCATCGACATCACCGCCTTTAATATTCCCAAGGCGGAGATCTCTGCACTGTTCTATGGCATACTGAACGACAATGCCGACCTTTTCTTTGTATCGGGACAGCTGTCTTACTCTTACTCCGTCACGACAGCGAAGATCACAAGCATCACGGTGTCCTATACCGCTTCAAAAACGGCAATAGATGCCATGCTCCTCACCTTTAACAAGGAAGTGAACAAGATTGTCGCACTTGTGGACAGTTCCATGACGGAAGTGGAGAAAGCCCTCTTTGTCCATGACTACCTCACCCTCAACACGAAATATGACTATGAGAACTTTAACAGCAACACGATTCCCCAGGAATCCTACAATGCCTATGGGGTCATCGTCAAGAAGATCGGCGTTTGTAACGGCTATGCGCTGGCCTACGCTTATATCATGGAGAACAAGCTGGGTATCGAATGCGAACTTGTCGTAAGCAACGAGATGGGTCATGCCTGGAATATGATCAGCATTGGCGGGTCCTATTATCATGTGGATGTGACTTGGGATGATCCGGTCTGGGACCATATCGGGGATTCCAAGCATTCCTACTTCCTCCTTAGTGATGCGGCCATTTCCGACAGTGCGCACGGACATTATGGATGGACCTCGACAATTAAGGCCACCAGCACAAAGTACGACAATTTCTTCTGGAGTTCAGTTCGGAGTGGAATCATCAAGAATGCCGGTTACTGGTACTTTGTCAACGCCAGCCGGCAGATCGTGAAGTACAATCCTTACAACGGCTCACAGGCAGTGCTTCTTACCATTCCCAGCACGGAGTACAGCGGAAGCCTGAAAATCGCAGGGTTAAACGGGAAGCTATATTACAACAGCAGTACGGACCTCTCTTCCGTCAATTTTGACGGAACAGGAAACAAAAAGGAATTTACCCCGAGTGCCACCTTAGGAAAAATCTATGGCATAGCCTCCATTGACGGCGTATTGAAGTATAGCCAGAGGCCCAGCTATACCCTTTATGGCTGGGAAAACATCTATACGGCGCCCATCCCCATGAATCAGAATGTCACAGGGATCAGCCTGGATGCGCTCTCAGCGAGCCTTCCTGTGAGTGGGACAAAGCAGCTCAGTGCGACGGTCATCCCCTCTGATGCTACGAACAAAACGGTCCTCTGGTCATCAAGCAATGCCGCTGTAGCCTCAGTGAGCAGTAGCGGCTTTGTGACAGCAGTCGCATCAGGAAGTGCGGTGGTTACCGCGAAGACTTCTGATGGGGGGTTCACTTCCACGAGCGCTGTCACTGTGCAGGCGATAAAATCGCTGAACCTCATTTTTGGCGCAGACAGATACGCCACCGCGGTGGACATCAGTAAAAAAAGTTATGCTTCCTCTAATACCGTCATCCTCGTCAATGGATGGGAGTTCACAGACGGCCTCTCTGCAGGACCGCTTGCCATTACGGAAAGCGCACCGATTCTCCTGACCAAGATGGCCTCCCTGCCGGCATCTACGGCACAGGAAATCCGAAGGCTCGGGGCGACCAAGGTGATTATCCTTGGAAAAGCCGGGAACATCAGTGAAGGCGTTGTCGCGGAACTTTATAAGTTGGGCGTTGTGAACGTGGAAAAAGTCACGGGAACTGACATCTATGACACCGCGGTGAAGGTCGCATACCGTTTGGCAGAAAAGAACGGGAACCCCACAAGGATCGTCCTTGCAAATGGAACGGTCTTTGCGGATGCATTATCCATAGGAGCCTACGCCTCGAAGGAGAAGCTTCCCATCCTGATTACAAGCTATGACAGCCTCGCAGCAGTAACAAAGAACTATATCGCAGCGTCCGGAGTGAAAAATATCATCATCACGGGCGGGACCAGCGCAATCAGCCTCGGCGTCGAAAATGAGCTGAAGAGCATGGGGATTGCCATATCAAGGGTCGCGGGCGCTGACCGGTACGACACTTCCGTTCAGGCCTCCAAGACGTTTTTTCCTAGTGCAGACTCATTTGTTTTCACCAGTGGCCTTGACTTTGCCGATGCCCTTGCCGCTGCACCTTATGCGGCAATCAAGAATGCACCGATTCTCCTGGTCAGGCAAAGCTGGGTAACGGCAGAAGTTGTGACCTACCTCTCGACGAGAGAGCGCAGGAGCATGGACGTCATCGGGGGAACCCTGGCGATTACGGAAGAGGCAAGAGCGCAACTGCTTAAGCTGCTCAACCAATAGTTAAGAGAAACCTGAAGGATGGGAATAGCTGACCCCAGAAACCAGTGATTGGGAACAGGAAAGAGTTTCATTGTTTTTGGGACGAAATCTCCGGACATGCGCACCTTGTGAACTAACAGCCCCTGACCTTGAAGTTCACGCAAGAAGAATCTTTATCCGATACATCAGACATCCCCCTTGAATCCTCTGGAATTCAAGGGGGATGCTTTTGTTTTACCCTACACTGGTTCTATTTCAATGGTGTGCATGGAGGTAGCGGCATCCTGGGAAAGGGAAAAATCTGGAAAATGGTCGGTCATCGGCCAAGAAAAGTTCAAGCGGCTCTCCACGGCTTATTTTTTGCAAAGGGAAGGAAAATCGTCCTTGGATCTGTTTCCTGATATCATGATGATGTCGAAACATGCAAAGTATCTGCTCTTCCGTTACCGCTTTATGACATATTCTATTCATATATATACGTATTTAATTGATTGAATTATTTTACCAATGCTGTTAATTAAAGAAATAGAAGATAAACAGCAACAATGCTTGTTTATGACTTCAAATTATATGATATATCTAATCAGATTGATAAAAATTGATGGATGTGACAAATTCTATTGAATATAAATATTTTAATATATACAATTAGGATATATGTTGAAACATTCATATAATTTCGACAAGGAGGGTAGAAGCAACAGTGAATAATCGAGGAGGGAAATAATGAACAGAATCAAACGAGCACTAACCTTACTGCTGGTATTCTTATTGACCGTTTCCGGCGCACTCGTCCCCAAGACTGTAGCCTTTGCAGAAACAAGCAAAGGGGAGCAGGCCGCGATAGAAAAGTTCCTTGCGGATAACCAGGAAAAGAAACTGGATGTTGACCTTTCTGAAGCGTTTGCAGAGAATGACGACGTCAGAATCATCGTCGAACTCAAGGCAAACCCAGGAATCGCCATCGCCAATGAGAAAAATGTTTCCTACAGCAAACTCTCTGTCAGCGAAACAAAGAAAATTGAAGCGAATATCAAAGCTAATCAGGAAAAAGTAAAAAACCAGATCAGCTCTAGAAGTATCAAAATGGACTACAAGAACAGTTTCAGCGTAACCTTCAATGGGTTCAGCGGAATTGTAAAGTACAAGGACATTCAGGTCATCGAAAAATTGGATACAGTGAAGAAAGTCTACATTGCCAATGAATATGAAAAACCTGAAGTCACAACCGACATGCTTTCCAGCGGAGGTCTGGTCTATGTCAACGAGACATGGGCGCTGGACTTCAAGGGCGAAGGTCAGGTCATTGCAATTATCGATACGGGAATTGATTCCACACACCGGGACATGGTTCTAAGTGAAGAGACGATCCCAGCACTTGATTCCACTGAAGTTGCCGGCTTGGGCCTCAAGGGCAAGTATTATACCGAGAAAGTTCCTTATGGATATAATTATTACGATTTAAATAGCGAAATCAAGGACCTGGGACCAGATGCCAGCATGCACGGCATGCATGTCGCAGGTACCGCGGGCGCCAATGGGGATACCGCGAACGGCGGAATCAAGGGAATCGCACCAGAAGCACAGCTTCTGGCGATGAAGGTCTTCTCCAATGATCCGATTTACGCAACGACGTTCACAGACATCTACCTGGTCGCCATCGATGATGCGATCAAACTTGGTGCTGATGTTATCAACATGAGCCTGGGTTCTACCGCAGGATTCTATGTCCCAGAATCACCGGAAGCTCTGGCGTTGGCCAATGCTTTGGAAAATGGGGTCATTTCCTCAGTTTCTGCTGGAAATTCGGGAACAGTCACTTATGGATGGACAAAATCGAACTATGGCTATCCCTATGCACAGAATCCGGATGTTGGCGTTGTGGGCTCTCCTGGGCTGAACGCTGCGACCATATCTGTCGCATCCATTGAAAACACGAAACAGATGGTCAATTACCTTTCCTATCTCAATGCTTCGAATGAAACGGTAAAGGCAGTTTATGCGAAGGCCGGTCCTACCGACCCGATCAAGGCGTTTACCGGAGAAACAGAATATGTCTATGCCGGACTTGGAACGGTGAGCGCTATTGCTGCAGTAAATCTGACAGGAAAGATCGCGCTTATCATGAGAGGCAGCATTGCTTTTGTAGACAAGATCCAGAACGCATATAATGGCGGCGCCATCGGCGTCATCGTATTTAATAGCGCTAGTGGTGGTGAGACACTGATCAACATGGCCTATCCAGGCGGACTGACCATACCTGCGGTCTTCGTAGGCAATAGTGCAGGCGTAGCGCTTAAAGCTCTTGCTCTGAAGAAGATCTCCTTCCCGTCAGGCTATATCTCGGTTACCAATCCCAACGCTGGGAAAATGTCCGCATTCTCCTCATGGGGGACTACCCCATCTCTGGAAATCAAGCCTGAGATTACCGCTCCTGGCGGACAGATTTTCTCAACACTGAACAATAACACCTACGGACTGATGAGTGGTACCTCCATGGCCGCACCTCACGTTGCGGGCGGATCTGCCCTGGTCACAGAATACCTGAAGGAAACTTCTGCTTATTCAGGCCTTTCAGATGCCGAACTCGCCAAAATGGCCAAGGTCCTGATGATGAATACGGCAATTCCCGCATTTGATGCCTATGGTGTGGAAATCTCACCGAGAAGTCAGGGTGCCGGCGTCATGAACCTATACGGTGCCGTAACAACACCGGTAAGACTCGTCAACTCTCTGACCAAGGAAGCCAAAGTGGAATTGAAGGACTTCACAGGCACGACCTTTACCATGAAACTTACCGCATATAGCACAGCAGCAGAAAATCTGACTTATACCGTAGAAACCACCTTGCTGCAGGACTATATCGAGGCGGTTGCCGGAAATGACCTTAACTTTCTGGTTTCCGACTATATCGACGCTGCTGTCATTACTGAACCAGAGACCGTAGTGGTTCCTGCAAATGGAAGTGTAAGTTTTTATGTCGTTGTTGATATTTCTGGCGATGCGGATATCTACGAGAACATGTTTGTCGAAGGTTTCGTCAAGCTGGTCGAAGCAACGGATACACATCCAGATGTCGCAGTTCCTTTCGTAGGATTCTACGGCGAATGGGATGAACCAGCCATCGTCGACGGCCTGTCTTACAGCAGTGCCTTTGGCAAGACCTACTTTAATTTTTCAGGATTCCTCTACCTCTATGAGGATGAATACTACTTCAATGGAGGAGACACCCTCTATATGAATCCTGGAACATGGGCAGGGGACACATTTGGAAGCGGAGCAACCACTCCAATCCTATCGTTCCTAAGAAATGCCGATGATGTGAACTACAGAATTCTCGATAAGGATGGGAATGTCCTTCGGAACATTGCCACGGAACACTTTGTCACCAAGAACTTCATCAACGGCGGAACAAAAGATCCCTATAGCCTCAAGGACATCGGAACATGGGATGGAACAGTTGATGGAATGGTTCCTTCCGATGGCGATTACTTCTATGAAGTCTATGCCAAGATTGGATACGAAGGGGCAGAGTATCAGAGTTTCAAACAGCCTATCGAAATCGATACGGTCGGACCGGAAATTACCAATGCGAAGATTGACGCAGCCACTGGAATGCTGACGTTTGATGCGGTTGATCTGGGTGCTGGACTCAACATGTTCCAGTTCGAGCTCAATGGCGCATTCCTGCCTCTTACGGTCAATGCCGTAGAAGGCGTCACCTCCTATGAAGTCGACCTCTCAGACTACCTCACAGGTACGGATGAACTGGTCATTTATGGATATGACAACATCTATAATGAATCCACAGCTACGGTTTACTCCCCATCTGATGCGGATCCATATATCTTCATCACAAGCCCCGAACTTCTGGTCATCTACGATACGAACACCGTAGCGGTAGAAGGCTATGTCACGAACGTAAACTTCCTTGACAAGGTCATGATTGATGACTCCGTTGAAGCCACACTCGAGTATCTCGACCATGTGGACCTGAAACATCCGGATGATCCGGCCACAGTCCTTATCAACGGACCGGCATAT
>ENA-OFCF01000573-OFCF01000573.1-metagenomes-genome-assembly--contig:-NODE-573-length-16071-cov-3.552572_pt1 | contig 16071 bp, 11 predicted proteins | sample MGYA00153387_OFCF01 | MGnify analysis MGYA00153387
ATCAGGAAACGGTCGCGCTGGGCCTCGGGCAGCGGGTAGGTGCCCTCCATCTCGATCGGGTTCTGGGTGGCGATCACCATGAACGGCCGGGGGAGGGAGTGGGTGGTGCCGTCAACGCTGACCCGGCGTTCCTCCATCGCCTCCAGCAGGGCCGACTGGGTCTTGGGCGAGGCCCGGTTGATCTCGTCGCCGAGCACCACGTTGGCGAAGATCGCCCCGGGCTTGAACTCGAAGTCGCGCTGCTCCTGGTTGAAGATGCTGACGCCGGTGACGTCGCTGGGCAGCAGGTCGGGAGTGAACTGGATGCGGCGCACGCTGCAGTCGATCGCCCGGGCCATCGCCTTGGCGAGCATCGTCTTGCCGGCGCCGGGCGGCCCGATGAACAACGTGTGGTGGCCGCCGGCTGCCGCGATTTCGAGGGCGTGTCGGGCAACCGGCTGGCCTTGGACGTCGGCGAGATCCGGGAAGACTCGCGGGGTCGGCGGCGGGCGTTCGGCGACATCGTGGTCGGGCCACGGCGCCTCGCCGCGCAGCGCTTCGACCAACTCGACGAGGTTGGCCACCAGGCGCACCCGGCCGAGCGCGACCACGTGTGCCTCGGTGGCGCTGGCGATCGGCACCACCACATCGCGTTCGCCGATGGCGCCGACCATCGGCACCACCCCGACGACCGGCCGCAGCGATCCGTCGAGGCCGAGTTCGCCGATGAACGCGATGCCCTCGATTGCCTCGGGTGGTATGACGTCGCTGGCGGCGAGCACGCCGATGGCGATCGCCAGGTCGAGCCCGGAGCCTGCCTTACGGTCGCCCGATGGAGCCAAGTTCACGGTGATCTTGTGTTTCGGCCACGGGTAGCCACTGCTGGTGACCGCGGCACGAGCGCGGTCGCGCGACTCGCGGATCGACATGTCGGGCAGGCCGACGAGGCTGAAGCCTGGGAGGCCGGCAGCCACCTGGACCTCGACGTGGATGAGGTGGCCTTCTGCACAGAAGAGCACCGCAGATGGGACGGATGCGAACATGCGAGCCTCCTCGGGACGACGCGGCGAACCGCGGGGACATCGAGGAGGGGCGGCAGGGCCCCACGACCCCGACCGATGCAACACATCAGTCGATGGACGCAACCGTACCGACGGGGTGTCACACTCCACCGCCGGGGTTCCGATGCAATGGCGAGGCGCCGCTGGATTGCCGACCGCACATGCGACAATGCTGCCCCGTGGTCACTGTCCGATCTGATCCTCCGCGCCGGTCGGCGACACTCGTCGCCGTCACGCTCGTGGCAGCACTCGCCTCGTTGGCGGCGTGCAGCGGCGAAGAAGCTCCGAGCGCCGAGCGGTTCTGCGGCGAGGTCGCTGCCAACAAAGACGCACTCACCAACCCGCAGCTCGTCTACACCGACGACATCGATCCGCTGCTCGATCTGTACCGCGACATCGGCGCACTGGCCCCGCTCGGCGTGCAGCCCGACTGGGACCAGATCGTGTCGGCATACGAAACGGCGAGCACCGTGGTGGTCGGCGATCAGGAATCCGAGCAGGCGGCGTTGACCGCCATCTACTCGAGCGAGAAGTCGGCTGCTGCCGTGGAGACCTGGCTGTCGGCCAATTGTGCGGTCGACATCGGGCCCGTGTTCACCATCGTGCCGCAGGGCCCGGTGACGATCACCGTGCCGCCGCCCTGGGGCTTGGGGAACTGCCAGCGGCGGACGGCCGAGGCGATGCAGCTGGAGACGTTCTTGTCCTTGAGGTCGGTCTCGGAGACGGTGGCGGTCGGGACCTTGCCGGTCGAGCCGATCTGGAACTGCACGGACACGCGGCCCTTCAGGTTGGGGTCCCGCGCGAGACCCTGGTTGTAGCAGTGACGAACCTCGTTGATGTGGGCGCGCACCACCCGACGGATGAGGTCCTTGTCGAGCCCGCCCTGCACCTCGGCGATGCCCAGGCGCGGCGCGGGGACCCGCTTGGTACGGTCACCGAAGCCGGTGCCGCGCATGATGCCGTTACCGTCGCCGGGCCGGTTGTGGCCGATCGTGCCGACCGAGCCGAGGCCGATCGTGCCCTGGCCGTTGCCGCCGCCGCCGCGGCCGACGCCCGCGAGACCCATCCCGCCGTTGCCGAACGACTCCGCCGCCTCGTTGCCGACGATCTGCCCCCAGAGGTTCGCGTCGTCGTTGCCGACCGCGTAGCTGCCAAAGGGCGAGGCCATGAAGCTGCCGCTGTCGGCCTTCATCAGCCCGAGGATGCCGGCGTTGCGCGCCGCCATCTCCGGGTTGAAGTCGCGGGCCAGCGACGGCATCGCGTCCTTCGGGCCCTTTTGTGCGGCACGGCCCTCGGCCTTCTGGCTCGACGGGTTGCCCGCCTTGCCCTCGGCGCCGGTGTGCCGCGTCCCGGCCACGCCGCCGACCTCCTGCACCGGCGTGTTGGTGACGGTCTCCTCCTCGATCGTCTCGCTCGGCTGCGCGAGGTAGCCGACGAAGCGGTTGTTCTCCATGTCCTCCTGGACATCGAGCGCGCCCGCCTCGTTCGGGATCAGGTGGGTCAGCACGAGCAGGCTGCCGAGCACCGCGAAGGCGCTGGTGTTGGTGACCCAGAACGGCTTGTCGATCTCGCTCTTGCGAGCCGTGACCACGCCCGGGGCGACCGAGTGGATGAAGAAGGTCAGCGCGCCGTGACGCACCCGCGCCTGCGCCCCGGGGGCGAGCGGCACAGTGTAAGCGCCACCGACCCGCGTCGCACGACCGCTGGAGATCAGCGTCTCGAGGGTCACGCTGTGACCGTCGACCGTCAGCTCGCCCTGCATGTCCGTCGTGAACTGTAGCGCGTAGTCGCCGTCACCCTGGACCAGCGGGAATGACTCGCCGTCGGGCAGCGTCGCCGCCGGCACGTGCATCGCCGCGTCGTGGCTCTCACCGAGCGTGTAGCTGCGACGACCACGGTCCTGCAGACGCGTGAAGCCGACACCGATCGGCACCAGGCCGAGCATCGCCAGACCGAAACCGAGACCGCCGAGGCCCGTGCCCGGCTTGGCCGGCGCCGGCTTGCCAGCCTCGTGCGCAGCGACGGCGCGCTCGCTGTAACCGTCCCAGTCCTGCGCGGCCTCCATGCCGAACAGCGCGGCCCCGGCGAGGGCGACGCAGCCGCCGAGAGCCAGCCACGCCGGCGCGGTCTTGCGACCGTCGCGGACCTGACCGAGGTGCTGCACGTCGATGACCGTGTCGTTGAACATCGCGGTCACCTGGGCGACACGCGAGCCGTTTTGAACCTCGAACTCGCGGGCGTCGATCTGCGTGGCCTTCGTGGTGGGGGCGACGGTGGGGGCGACGGCGGCCGTGGCGACGGGCGCGGTGCGAGCGTTGGTGTTGGAGATCTGGGCCTGGATGCGAGTGTTACCGAGGGTCATGACATCACCGTCTTTCAGCGTTGCGAACTTGGAGATCTTTTGGCCGTTGAGGAGCGTGCCGGCTGCACTGCCGAGGTCGATGAGCTTGACCTCATCACCGTTTACCTCGACGACTGCGTGCTGGCGGGCCACCGCGGCGTCGTCGAGCCGGAGGTCGCTGCTCGGCAAGCTGCCGAGCTTCACGACCTCTGCGTCGTAGCGCTGGCTCTGGACCAGCGTCTCACCGTGATAAACCTTGAACATCAACGTCGTGCGGGACATGGCAGCGGGCTCCTTACGTCAGCCTTACCCCCCTACAGACATGGGACCTGGCCCGAGGTTCCTCGCGACACGATTAATTCTTCGTCGCTACAATTCTTCTAAACCGCGGAACCTCGCCCGTAGCTCGCTGTCAGCGGCATCTTTTTAAAATCGGCCACCCGTGATCTCGACTGGCACGTTCGCGGGAACTTTCCCTAAAATGGCCGTGGCGTGGCCCGCAGAGCCCGTCACAAACTATTTTCAGAGACCCGGAACCTGCGGCGGGCGCCGCTGTCGGCCCCTTTTAACAACACAAACGCGCGACCGAACGGCCGCGCGTCTTCCTTCAAGGCGAACGCTCAGGCCGCGCGACGCCCAGCGAGCAACGCCGCCGCGCACGGCTCGACGACCGCGCGCAGGCCCGCAGCCCAGACCTCGGCGCGCAGAGGCGCGTCGACGACCCCGTGCGCCCGCAGCTCCGGCGCGCCCACAGCGAGCGCGTCACGTTCGATGCCGCGGCGGACCTCGGCGATCGCCCCGTCGAAGGTGGCCCGCGCGCGTACGACCGCGTCCTCGTCCACCAGCGCCCACTGGACGAACTGCCACCCGAGCTCGGCGTGCCTCGTCTCGTCCGCCGCGATCTTCTGCAGCACCGCCCGCACGGCGGGATCTTCGACCTGCGCGGCGGCCTCGCGCGCCTCGAAGGCCGCGAGCGTCTCGCCGATGCACGCCTCGCGGATCACCGCGTCGACGAGCGAGGCCAGGTCCGCGTGCGCCGCTGCCCCGGAGGTCGCCAGCGGACCCGGACCGACGCTGGTCATCCCATACAGGCTCGCCAGGCCGAAGCACAGCCGCGCGTGCTCGACCTCGTCGGCGAGCGCCCGCTGGGCCGCGAGCACCAGCGTCGGCGGAGCAGCGACCGCGAGCAGCTGCAGCACGAACTGCGCGAACGCGGCGACCGACGCGTGCTCGAGCTGGCCGATGCTCGCCCAGTGCGCGGCCAGCCGGGGTGCCAGCGCCGCGTCGATCTCGGGCGCCGTCAACAGGGCGCGCCAGTCGTCGCGTGCTCGCAACGGGGCGACCACCGCCTGCGCCTCGACCATGAACGGCCGCCCGCACGCCGCGTTGGCGCAATCCCAGTGGTCGATGTCGAAGGTGCAGCCGGGCTGCGTGCACTCGCTGTTGTCGGAGCAGGTGTCGGCCGGCGTGGTGCATGCGGTGAGGAAGCCGCCCGGCGCGCAGATGTCAGGAGACAGCCCGCAGATCTCGCCCCCGGGGCAGTCGCTGTCGACCTTGCAGCCGGCGGCGACGCACTGTGTATAGAGGCCGAGGTCGGTCCCCGCGCAGCGGCAGATCTGGTCCGCAGCGCAGTCGTCGTCGCTCTGGCAGCCGTACACGCACGAACAACTGCCCTCGGCGAACCCGCCGAACACCATGTCCTGCTGGCACGAACCAAACGGCTTCTCGACGCAGTCGGCGTCCGCCGTGCAACCACCGAGCATGTTGTCGAGGCACGTGCTCGGCGTCGTCGGCACGTCGCACTCGAGCTTCTCGGCGCGGTGCAAGATGCCCGTCTCGCAGCGCTCGAAGCCCGAGGGCACCGGCGGGTCGGTGAAACCCTGCATCGCCGGCACCGGCGCGCTCGGGCAAGTCACCGCGCCGGTCTCCTCGCCCGCGGTGCCGTCGCTGGCGCTCGAGGTCGACGCGCTGGAGGTCTGCCCGGTGTCGGTCTGTCCACCAGTCGCGGTGCTCCCGGTCGCGCCGGTGGTCGCGCCGGTGGTCGCGCCAGTGGTCGCGCCGGTGGTGGGGTCGGTCGCGGTCGCGGCCGCGGTGGTGTCGCCCGCGCTGGTGCTACCGGCGCCGCTGCCATCACTGCCGCTCTCGTCGCCGCTGGTCCTGTCGATCGGCCCGCAGGCGATCAGCCCGAGCGCGGCCAGCAGGGATGTACGGAAAGGATCAAGGGTAAGTCGCATGCACTGACGAGGCACCCACCGCGCCTCGCGGTCAAGCCGCATGGTTGCCCCGGGAACATCTTCCTGTTCGCCGTCAGGCGCCGCGACGCATGCGAAGCGCGGTGGCCAGCCCCCGCCCGCGTGCGATACGCTGGCCGCTCCCGCGATGTCCGCACTCGAACTCCGTCACCTCGCACCGGTCTTGCTGTTCGTCGCGTGCTTCCAGGATGGTCCGGAGAACGGCACCGGCAGCTCCGGCGCCGCAATGACCACGACCACGACCACCGGTACGAGCACCGGCACACCGACGACCGGCGGCTCGACCACGTCCGGGGCATCCACCAGCTCCAGCACCGGCTCGACCACCGACGCATCGAGCGACACCGGATCCAGCAGCAGCACGGGCCCGGTGTGCATGACGCCGTGGTACCGCGACTTCGACGGCGACGGCCACGGCGACCCCGACGTCTCGGTGTTCGCCTGCATGCGGCCCGACGGTCACGTCGCGGTCGGCGACGACTGCGACGACATGGACGCCGCCCGCGCACCCGGCTTCGCCGAGGTATGTGACGACAAGGATAACGACTGTGACGTGCTGATCGACGAGTACTCGCCGCAGAACGTCCTGTGCAAGCAATGCTCATTATTCGCCCGGGGCGGCCACAGCTACGCGTTCTGCACCTTTTTGCGCAGCTGGCCCGACGCGCGCACCGAGTGCAAGAAGCGCAGCGGAGACCTCGCAGTGATCGACGACGCCGAGGAGAACGCCGCGCTCGCGGCCCAGGGGACGATCACGCCGGCGACCAACGGCGGCTGGTACATCGGCCTCAGCGACCTCGCGGTCGAGGGCACCTTCGCGTGGCTCGACGGTCTGCCGGTCGGCTTCGTCAGCTGGAACGTCGGCGAGCCCAACGACGCCGGCATGGCCGAGGACTGCGGGCTGCTCCCGAACATCGGCCTGTGGAACGACCAGGGCTGTGATCCTCCGGCCCACTTTCTGTGCGAGTCGCCCGCGCCATGACGACCGGCCGCCGGGTCTCCCCCGACAGTGGCCCGGTGGTCGCGCGGACCTTTCACGCCGCGCTCGGCCTCGTCTTCGTCGTCGCCTTCGCCTCGCTCGCCAGCCAGATCGACCTCCTGTTCGCGGCCGGCGGCCTGGCACCGATCGCCGAGACCACCGCGCTGCTACGCGAGGCCGGGGTCAGCCCCTGGCTCGCGCCGAGCCTGTTCTGGCTCGATGCCAGCGACCCCGTCCTCTACACCGCCGCGGCCGCCGGCATGCTGTGTGGACTGCTCGCGCTGCTCGGCCGCCTCGTGCGACCCGCCCTCGCGCTCGCCACGATCCTCTACCTCGCCTTCGTCCCGCTCGGCGCCCCCTTCCTCGGCTTCCAGTGGGACGTGCTGTTGCTCGAGTGCGGCATGCTGGCAATCTTGCTGCCCCGCGGCCGCCCGGCGCCGGTCGTGCACCTGCTGCTCGCGTTCCTCCTCTTCAAGATTTATTTTGAGTCGGGGCTCGCCAAGTGGTACTCGCCGCTCGGCGACTGGCACGACGGCAGCGCGATGACATTTTATTATGAGACCGCGCCGATCCCGACGCGCCTCGCCTGGTACGCGCACCACCTCCCCGCGAGCTGGCACGCCCTCGAGGGCTGGGTGGTCCTCGCGGGCGAGCTGCTGGTCCCCTTGCTGATCTTCGCCGGCCGCCGCGGCCGCCTGGTCGCCTTCTTCGCGCTCACCGGCTTCCAGCTCGTCAACCTGCTCACCGCCAACTACGGCTTCTTCATCCATCTCTCGCTGGCCCTGCACCTGTTCCTGCTGCGAGACAGCGACCTCGAGCGCCCGCGGCGATGGCTGGCCCGACTGCCTTCGTGGCTGCGCGCACCTGTCCCCGAGGACAGCCCGCCCGGCGGCTTACGCACGACCCTGACCGCCACCTTTGCGATCCTCTATCTCGCCATCTCGCTGCTCGACGCCCGCGCCAACTTCTCCGACAGCGCGACCGCGCAGGCCTTGCAGGCCAGGTTCGCGCCGCTGTACGCCCCGCTCGACATGATCAACACGTATCATTTGTTCGCGGCGATCACCCGCGAGCGCATCGAGCCCGAATTTTCGGCCACCTCCGACGACACCACCTGGCTCGACTACACCCTGAATTACAAGCCCGGCCCGCTCGACCGCCCGCCTCCCTTCGTCGCTCCGCACCAGCCGCGCCTCGACTTTCAGCTATGGTTCTATGGCCTCGCCGCGGAGGGCCGCCCCCCGGGCTACATCCTGCGCCTCCTCGTCATGCTCTGCCGCGACCCCGTCCGCGCCCAGTCCGCCTTCGCAACCCCGCTGCTGCCCAACCCCGCCGCGATCCGCCTGCGATTCTGGCGTTATAAGTTCAGCCCACCCGGCAGCCCCGACACCCACACATGGTGGACCAGAGAGCAGGTCGGCGAGTCCGGCAACCTGCGCTGCGCCGAGCTGCCGGGCGCCTGACCACCCGTTCGAAAGCGATCGACCAATGTCCACCTCCCGCTGCACGGCCGCGTCGCCCTCGTCACCGGCGCGAGCCGGGGCATCGGCGCCGCGACGGCCGTGCGTCTCGCTCGCCACGGCGCCGCGGTGGGCGTCAACTACGTTCATAGCGAGGCCGCGGCCCGCGAGGTCGTCGCCACCATCGAGGCCGCGGGGGGCCGCGCGCTCGCCGTACAGGGCGACGTCGGGGACAGCGAACAGGTGCAGCGAATGCTCGACGAGGTCACCGCGGCCCTCGGCCCGATCGACACGCTCGTGCTCAACGCCACGGCGGTGCGGGACTTCATCATCGCGCCGTTCATGGCGATGGACTGGGCGCAGGTCGAGCACATGGTGCTCGGTGAGCTGCGCGCGGTGTGGGTGCCGAGCAAGCTCGCCGCACCATCGATGATCTCCCACGGACGCGGCTGCATCATCGTGATCGGCTCGGGACTCTCGCGCGCGTCGCGTCCTGGCTTCTCTGCGCACTCCGCCGGCAAAGCATCATGCGACGCGCTGGTGCGCTCGCTCGCCGCGGAGCTCGGACCGCACTGCATCCGCGTCAACGTCGTCGCGCCCGGTCTCACCGCCACCGACGCCAGCGCCCCACACATCGACCCGGTCGCCCGCGAGATGATCACACGGTTCACACCCCTCGGGCGGATCGCCCACCCGGAGGACGTCGCCGGCGCCGTCGCGTTGCTCGCAAGCGACGACGCAGGCTTCGTCACCGGCGCCTATCTGCCCGTCAGCGGCGGCTTCCAGATGCTTTTAAAAAGCCCCGCGCCCGCTCGCCCTCGCCATTTTGAAAATGGCGAGACGGGGATTCAGGACTTCTTCGCGGTCCGCTTGTTCGCGCCGCGCTTCGCCGTCTTCTTCACACCCGCCGTCTTCGTCGCGGTTTTCTTCGTCGCGGTTTTCTTCGTCGCGGTTTTCTTCGCCGCGGTTTTCTTCGTCGCGGTTTTCTTCGTCGCGGTTTTCTTCGTCGCGGTCTTCTTCGCGCTCGCCTTCTTCGCGCTCGCCTTCTTCGCGCTCGCCTTCTTCGCGCTCGCGGGCCATCCCTCCTTCATCTGCTTGTATGCCTTCGAGGAGACCGTCGAGTTCGCTCTGGAGCGGCTCGTCCCGGACGCCTTCTTCTTGTTGATGTTGCTCACCAGCGAATTTTTTGGAGCCGCCATAATTCTCTATGGCACCCCTTCGCCCGGAGGCAAGCCCGTCGCTCGGCTCGTCCCGGCCTCAGTTCGGGTCCTCGAGATCCAGCGCTAAATTATCGTAGAACTCGCTACTGACGACGAAGTTGGCCCAGTAGGGCTCGACCGGAGCGATGCCGCGGCGCTCCTGGAACTGCACGAGGTCATCGAACTCGTCCTGATACCAGCCCCAGAGGAAGCGGGCGCGCAGCGGGTCGAGGTTACGGGCCTTGAGCTCCGTGACCATGTCGGCGGTCTCCCATTCATCGAATTCCGAGATGATGGCCTCGGCCTCGTCGATGAGGGTGCCGATGTATTTGTAGCCGGCCTTGGTGATCTTGTAGCGCTGGGCTTTGCGGTCGATCTCGAGGTGGCCCTGCATCACCAGGCGCTCGAGCACGTCCTCGAGCGCGGCCTGCATCGAGTCGAGGACCACGGGCATGGGGATCCCGCCGTCGGCCGGCTTGAGGTCCATCTTCTTGAGCACGTGGATGCCCGCGTAGGTGAGTCGCTGGTCGTCGGTCACGGATCTCGGCATGGGTGTCGGTCCTCAGCGCCGGTGCCAGCGCTCCGCTGCGAGGATGATCTCCACCTCGGCGGGTGTCCAGCCGTGCGCGCCGGGGCGGCGTTGCATCCACGCCGTCACGTCGCCATCGGCGTAATAAACCGGGCGGTCCCCGACCCCGGGGGGTCGCGCCACCGTCGCGGACTGCGGGTTGCACAGCGCCAGCACCACCGTCGAGGCGTCGCGTACCAGACCCGCCAGGCGCAGGCGCAGGAACTCCGAAAGGCGCGTCACCGCCGAGTAAGTCTCGTCGCCGTCGCGCAGCACGAATTCCAGCTCGACGTCGTTCGTCAGCGGCCCGGCGTCGTCGCGGCTGTGTAGGCCGAGCAGCAGCACGCCCGAAAGCGTCTGCCGCCCGCCGGCCGCGTCCTCGAGGGTCACGGCGGGCAGGCGACAAAAGCCGGAGGTGTCGTGGTCAGGGTCAGGCTCGCGGCGTCCGGGGTCGAGCCCGAGCAGCTCCCACGGGTCACGCTCCGGGAATGGCAGGGCCGCGAGCGTGGTGACCGGCGGCATGTCCTTTAGGACAGGTGGACGACCTTGCGGCCGGCGGGGCGCGTGCTGCCCTTGATGCCGAAGCGGCCGCCGCCGACGCGCCCGCCGCCGGAGCGGGTGGGGGTCGACTTGGAGCCGGAGCCGAACGAGCCGCCGGTCTTGCCGTAGGTGCGTCCGGAGCCGGAAGCCTTCTGGAACTTGGCCGGGTTGGCGGCGCGGTAGGTGCTGCGCTGCGAGGCGATCGCCGAGCGGGAGGCCGGGCTGGTGGTGTACGGCTGGCGGTACATCGGGGAGTAGCCCGGCATGAACATGCGCGACAGCATCGAGCCCATCAGCATGCCCGAGGCGATGTCCCACATCGGCGAGTGGTAGTGGCCGTAGGCGCCGTGGCCGTTGATCGCGTACTGGGCCTTCTTGGGGTCGACGATGTCACGCTGGATCGTGAAGACTTTCTCGCTGTCGTCGACCTGGCCGTCCTCGTTGTTGTCGAAGAAGCCGGTGACGACCTGCGACTTGTCATCGACGTCACGCACCGAGACGCTGATGATCTCGTCGCCGGTGTAGATCTCGTTGACGCGCTTCTCGAGGTCCTCCGGGCCCTCCGCGTCGCGGTAGGCCTGGTTGATCGCGTCCCAGTCGATCTCCACGTTGGTGTTCTCGGTGGCCACCCAGCGCTCCGTGCCGGCTCCGCCACCGCAGGCGGTCACGCTCGCGGCGGACACGCTGGCTGTGAGCGCGAGCGCGAGGAAGCGCGTGGCGATCATAAAACGAGGACGGGAAGGGTCTTTGGGCTGGTTCATGGACGTGCTCACGCGTTCGGCGCCTTTTTTCAAGCCACCGATCACGGTCCGGCAAAGCTAATGGCGCAGTCCAGGCCCGTCAAGGCGAGGGGGCGCCCGCAGGCCTCTTCGCCGCCGCACCGGCACCACCGATCGCACTCGCCTCGGACCCCGGGGTTTTGCCGGGCGCCGTGGACGGTACCGTGGACGGTACCGTGGACGGGGCCATACCCGGCGCAGTGCCCGGTGCCGTGGCGGGCGCGGTGCCCTTGGCCGTGGACGGCCGGGTGCTTGCGGCCGAACCGGCGCTCCCGGCCGGGCCGGAGCCGGAGGTCGCCGTGCTCGGCCGCGCGGTGCTCGTCGTCGGCGGCAACGCCGGTCCGGTCACGGCCGTGCCGACCGTACCGACCCCCGGGCCCTCGGGATAATCGTTCGCGGGGGTGCTCGGTTTACGGCGCGACTTGGGCTTGGCCGGGGTGGCGGGTGCGGCGTCGGGGTCGTCCTCCTCGATGCGCTGGTACAGGGAGATGCCGGCGACGTCGTCGATCAGGCGAAACTGCTTCTTGTCGCGTAGGCGCTTGAGGCGGCGCTCGTCCTCCTTTTTGAGCTCGGAGTTGATGACGAGGTAGTCGGCGTCGTTGACGGTCGGCCAGTGGTAGGCCTTGCGACGGTTGCTCAGGTGCGGGCCGACGGCGCTGGTGACGGAGACGGCAGCGTCGGGCCCGATGAGCGCGGCGATCTCCTTCACGCGGACATACTTCTCGCGCATCTCCGCGGAAGGAATACGAGTCAGACGGTTCCAGCCGGCCTTGAACGAGCTGTTGGGGAAGATGACCCCGTACTTGACGCTCGTGATCGTGGTGGCGACCAGCATGCCGAACATCAGGGTCCAGGCGAGGCGGGCGCGCTCGAGGCCGAGTAGCTTCATGCGCGGGCCGTCGGTGACGCGGGCCAGGCCGTCGGGGACCGCCACGAACAGCATCGGCAGCAGCAGCGCCGAGTACTGGAAGTGCAGCGAGAACACATGCTTGCGGCTGGCCAGGCCGATGAACAGCAGGCCGTAGACGCTGAGGATCAGCTTGCGGCCGGCGGCGAAGGGCAGGCACAACAGCGGCAGCAGCAGGTGCATGAAGTAGAGGAGCTTGTCCTCCTTGAGCACGATCGACCCGGCGTAGATCGGGTTGGTGATCGCCGTCATGACCAGGCCGCGGGTGCCCTCCTTCTTGTGCGGGATCATGTCCGCGTAGTAGTAGGCGTAGCTGTAGGACGAGTTGTCCGAGGCCATCAGCAGGTCGGTCGAGGCCATCACGTGGACCTTGGCCACGTAGAGGTAGGCCATCGACACCGCGATGGTCGCCAGACCCGTGCGGGTGCGTCCGCTGAGGATCGCGTAGGCGCCGATGAAGCAGCAGATCAGGCTGATGTCCTCGCGAGTCAGCAGCAGCGCGACGATCACCAGCCAGTAGCGCTTGTAGCCGTCCGTATCGAGCAGGTACACCGCCCACATGATGTTCGGGACGACCAGCGCGAGGCTGTGAAAGTCGAACATGTTGACCCCGTGCAGCGCGGGGTACATCAAATAGACCAGCGCCAGCAGGGCCCCGAACCACTCGTTTTGCAGCCGGCGCCTGGCCAGCAGGTAGATCGGGATCGCACCGCTCGCCAGCCAGACCGTCTGCAGCACCAGCAGCGTCTCGGCGTGCATGTACAGGCGGTAGATCAGCGCGACCACGGCGATGATCGGGTCGAAGTGCGCCGAGACGTGGTTGCCGCCCTTGATGAAGGTGCAGTCGAGGAAGTACCCGTGCGCCGTCTGCCAGACCGCGTTGTCGTAGATCCCGAGGTCGTAGATCGCCGTGCCGAGATTGTGGTGGTCGATCACCGCGTAGTAACCGACGAGCCCGCAGTAGCCGAGCACCGCCGCGACGAAGAACGCGAACGCCAGTCGAGGCCGCCGCGCCGGCTGGAACGGCTCGGCGTCCGGCGCGAAGAAGCGACGGAGCACGCGGTAAGCAAACACCATCGCCAGCGCCAGGATCGTCACCGTCAGGAAGCCAGTGAAGACCGGGAACTTGACCTCGATCTTCTGGACCCCCAGCGCCGTCACCAGCGGCAGCGCCAGCAAGATGAACGCGTAGCGGTTGGTCCGGCGAAACGACGCCTCGAGCCCGAGACCCGGCTCGCGCCGGCGCTGGCGTAACCACACCAGCAGGTACCCCGCCGTCGTCACCACCACCGAGATCGCCACCGCCAGCAACGCCTGCGAGCGCTGCGGCACCGTCAGGTCGTTCTTGACGATGTATCGCATCGCCTCGAGGTTGGTCAGCGGCCACAGCGCCAACCCGAGGGACACCGCGATGAGGCCGTAGAGCACGCCCCACTCCCACATGCCGCGAAATATCGCCTCGACGGCGCGCTCCCAGCGGGGTTTCGTCGCTTCGTTTGCCGTCGCCATCGGTTAATCTTTCGCGCTGCGCATAAGCCGCAAAATGAGGCGGGAGTGTATCAGCGGCCCTGCAGGCCAGCAAGCAAGCGCCCGCGACCGCCCACGGGGGCTCGCCCCGGCCCGGGCCGGAGCCTGCGCGTCCAAAGATGGTGCACACTCACGGCTTCCATCTCACGCCCCATGCAGCTCTTCCTCGTCCGCCATGCCATCGCCGTCGCTCCCGCGCCTGACCACCCCGACGCGACCCGTCCGCTCACAGAGAAGGGCCGCGCGAAGTTCGTCGAGGCGGTTCGCGGGGCGCGGGTCCTCGGCTGGCGCATCGACCATCTCTATCACTCTCCGCTGACGCGCGCGGTGCAGACGGCCGAGCTGCTACGCCCGCTGCTCGACGGCCCGAGCACGGCGCTACCGGACCTCGCGCGCGCGCCGGACGAGGAGATGCTCGCGCACATCGAGGGCGCGCGGGTCGCGTTGGTGGGTCACGAGCCGCATTTGGGCGCGCTGCTGGCCTGGCTGGTGACCGGCGACGTCGGCTGCGGCGAGCGCTTTTGCTTCAAGAAGGGCGGCGTGGCGGTGCTGACGGGCGGTCCACGCCCGGGCGCGATGACCCTGCACGGCCTGATCGCGCCGAAGATACTCCGCCGGCTCGGCGCATAACCACCGCATGACCCGTCGGGCCTGATAGCCTCCCCGCCCTGCTCCTCCTGTTGCCGCCCGCCGCAAGGACCGCGATGCCACCCGTCGCTCCCATCGACCTCACCCATCCCAGCCTCTACATCAACCGCGAGCTGAGCCAGCTCGAGTTCAACCGCAGGGTGCTGGAGCAGGCCAAGGACAAGGCGCTGCCGCTGCTCGAGCGCCTGCGCTTCCTGACGATCTTCAGCACCAACCTCGACGAGTTCTACGAGATCCGGGTCGCCAGCATCAAGGAGCAGGTCGGCTTCGGGCTGCCGCAGGTCAGCGCCGACGGCCGCAGCCCGCAGGACACCTTGCGCGAGATCAAGGGCGTCGCCCAGCGCCTGGTCAAGGAGCAGTACCAGATCCTCCAGGAGCAGATCCTTCCGTCGCTGTCGGCCGAGGGCATCCGCCTGCTCAAGCTCTACACCTGGACCCCGGACCAGTCCGACTGGCTCGAGGCCTACTTCGACCGCGAGGTCCTGCCGGTGCTCACGCCGATCGGCCTCGACCCCTCGCACCCGTTCCCGAACATCCAGAACAAGAACCTCAACCTGATCGTCGCGCTCGAGGGCAATGACGCCTTCGGCCGCGACAGCGGGATCGCGATCGTTCAGATCCCGCGGAGTCTGCCGCGCCTGGTGTTCCTCCCGCCCGAGGTCGCCGAGGTCACCAACGGCTTCGCGCTGCTCGGGTCGATCGTCACGACCTTCGTGCGCAAGCTGTTCCCCGGCATGGACGTGACCGGCGCGTATCAGTTCCGCGTCACCCGCGACAGTGAACTTTGGGTGCAGGAGGAGGACGTCGAGGACCTACTCAACGCCCTCAAGGGCGAGCTGCGGACCCGTAACTTCGGCGACGCCGTCCGCCTCGAGGTCGCCGAGAGCTGCCCGCAGGAGATGTCGGACTTCTTGCTGCAGAAGTTCGGGCTCCACCAGGACGACCTCTATCGCGTCGATGGCCCCGTCAACTTGCACCGCCTCGCCACCCTCTACGAGGTGATCAGGCGGCCCGAGCTCAAGTTCCCGGCGTTCATCCCCGGCCCCAAGCGCGTGCGCGGGGCCGACGGGAGCGACTTCTTCGTCGACCTGCGCCGCGGCGACATCTTGCTGCACCACCCCTTCGAGAGCTTCGAGCCGGTGGTGCAGTTTTTGCGCGAAGCCGTGCAGGACCCCGATGTGCTGGCCATCAAGCAGACGATCTACCGCACCGGCACCCAGAGCGTGCTGATGGACCTGCTGATCGACGCCGCGCGACGTGGCAAGGAAGTGCTGGCGGTGGTGGAATTGAAAGCGCGCTTCGACGAAGAAGCCAACATCAACTGGGCCGAAAGGCTCGAAGCCGTCGGCGCGCAAGTCGTGTATGGCGTGGTGGGCATGAAGACCCTGACATGGTTTTCCCAAGGAACCCTCTCCTGGTGTTTGCAGGGCTATTTGCCGGTGGCACAGCCGGAACAGCAAGCCCGCTGAAGGGGGGCACCTCAGCGGCGCTTGTCCTTTTCTTCCTTCCCGTCCGGGTTGTCCTTGCTCTTTTTAGGAGCGGCCGGTTCCGCCGCGGGTGGCTTCGGCTGTTGGCGTGGCTCTGCTTTCGGCTGCTGCTTTGGCTGGGGCGATGGTTCGCGCTTTGGCTCGGCTTTGCGCTGCTCCGGCTTGGGCTCACGCCGGGGCTCTGCTTTTGGCTGCTGTTTTGGCTGGGGCGATGGCTCACGCTTTGGCTCGGCTTTCCGCTGCTCCGGTTTGGGCTCACGCCGGGGCTCGGCCTTGGGCTGCGGTTTGGAGGCCTCGCGTTTAGGTTCGGCCCGGGGCTCCTGTTTGGGCTCGGCCTTGGATTC
>ENA-OFCF01000574-OFCF01000574.1-metagenomes-genome-assembly--contig:-NODE-574-length-16053-cov-5.970309_pt1 | contig 16053 bp, 18 predicted proteins | sample MGYA00153387_OFCF01 | MGnify analysis MGYA00153387
ACTATACAATACATCAATACTAGTATTGTAAGTTATTAAATCCTCATTCCTTAGTGCGTAGCACTATAGCCTTTTTGCTGTAAAAGAGTCTTGATATCCCAATGGTAAGATTTAAACATGAAGAATATGTGAGGAGCAAATTTCTGAATGGATCTCAGTCACAGTTTTCTCATTTGCTTTCCGAATAATGTAAGGCATCGCCAACTGTTTTATGATTGAAGGATGCAAAAACTCACAATTACCCGACCCGATGACTGGCACCTGCATCTACGCGATGGGGATGCGCTCAAAGCGGTTCTGCCGCATACGGTGCGTCAGTTTGCTAGGGCGATCGTCATGCCGAATTTGAAGCCCCCAGTGCGCTCGGTAGCCGATGCTGCCGCTTACCGCGATCGGATCGTCGCGGTGATTCCGTCTGGCCAGCAGTTCGAGCCACTGATGACACTCTACCTCACGGATAATACTAGCCCCGCAGAGATTGTTGCGGCCAAAGCATCCCCGTTTATCAAAGCAGTGAAGTACTATCCAGCGGGTGCCACAACCAACTCAGACTTCGGGGTAACGGACATTCGGAAGTGCGATCGCGTCTTTGAAGCGATGCAGCAGGTGGACATGCCGCTGTTACTACATGGAGAAGTGACCGATGGCGATATTGATGTGTTCGATCGAGAGAAAGTGTTCATTGAGAAACACCTGATCCCACTCAGATCGCGATTCCCCAAACTGCGCGTGGTTCTCGAACACATTACCACCTCAGATGCGGTGCAGTTTGTCCGATCTGCCAACAACGTCGCTGCCACGATTACGCCCCAACATCTATTGTTTAACCGCAATAACCTATTCAAAGGCGGCATTCGTCCCCATTTTTATTGTCTGCCCATTTTGAAACGCGAGGAGCATCGGTTGGCACTTTTGCAAGCGGCAACATCGGGCAGTCCCAAGTTTTTTCTGGGTACCGATAGTGCCCCTCATTCTCGCGACAGCAAAGAAAGTTCCTGTGGTTGCGCTGGTTGCTATTCGGCTCTGCACGCCATGGAGTTATACGCAGAAGCGTTTGAGAGCGTTGATGCCCTCGATAAACTCGAAGCTTTCGCCAGCTTCTATGGGCCAGATTTTTATCAACTTCCGCGCAATACAGACCAAATTACGTTGACCAAAACGACTTGGCGCGTTCCTGATGAATTGCCATTTATTGAATCTGGACTCGTGCCGTTACGGGCGGGTGAGGAGATGAAGTGGCAAATGGCGTGACAACTGCTGGTGAATGTGAGTGTAGACATGCAACACAGAGGCATAAGAACCAGTTGAACCGAGAGTTAAGCTTCTGGAATAAACAGGGTTTTGAAGGCAGTATGTTCTTCAAAATTACCGACGACTAACAAGCGATCTCCCGCTGCTAATCCGGTTTCTCCGGCTGGATAACGGAGCAATTGGCGATCGCGTTCGATTGCCATCACCGTAGCACCCGACAAGCGACGAATGTTGGATTGGGCGAGACTTTTGCCAGCCAAAGCAGAGGATCGATCGATGACATACCAGTGCCGTTCCAGTCCTTGAATTGCCGCTTCCAGGTTGGCTGCGCCCCAATATTCCGATCGCTCCGGCAAAATATCTCGATATCGGCTGCTGCGGTAGCGGTTGACGATTTGTGTGACCGCGTAGGCAGAATCCCCCAGTTTGAGCAGCATGTGGGCACCCATTTCCAAGGAAGCTTCAAACTCTGGCTGCACCACCTCTTGCGCTCCGAGCTGATAGAGCACCTCAATTTCATCTTTGTTATGGGCGCGGACGGTGATGTCCAGCTCTGGGGCTAGGCTGAGAGCGCGGTTGAGGGTTAAGCGAGTGGTCATGGGGTCGGGCAGGGCGATCGCCATTGACTTGGCGGCTGGCAAATTGGCTTTTTCCAAAACTGTCGGGCTGGCAGCATCTCCATACAAATAAGGAATCTCTCGCTCTCGCAGAGTTTGGAGTGCCGCTTCATCGTTGTCAATCACTAAAATTTGATGCCCTTGAAAGTAGAGCATCCGCACCAAGGTTTGTCCAACCCTGCCAAATCCTACCACTACGATATGATCTTTGAGGCTGTCTTCATTGCCAACAAACTGGAGCGGTTGGTCGAACTGCAATAAATCATTGAATACAGGCAGTCGTTCCAGCCAGATCAGCAGATAGGGAGTTGCTTTGAGTAAAAAGGGGGTAATTAGCAATGTGGCAGCCGTTGTGCCAACGGTCAGCCCATAGAGTTGCTGTGTGAGCAGTCCCTCGCTAACCGCCACTCCTGCCAGCACAAACGAGAATTCACCAATTTGGTTAATCCCAATCCCCACTTTGAGCGCGGTTTTGAGCGGATAACCAAACAATTTCACAATCCCGGTCACGATCGCTGCTTTCCCCAGCAGGGTGACAGTGACCAATCCCAGTAAAGTGCCGAGGTTAGCGAGCAGAAATCCAGGGTCGATTAACACGCCAATTGAGGCAAAAAACAAAGTCGCAAACACATCCCGCAGTGGCAGCACCCGATCTAAGGCATGGTCTGCATACTCAACGTTAGAAATCATCAGTCCGGCCACAAAAGCACCCATCTCAATGCTTAAACCAATCGCTGAGGTAATTAAAGCAATGCCCAGACACAAGGCCAGAATGCCCAGGGAAAACAATTCTTGAGAACCAGTCCGAGCCAGCGATCTGACTAGCACTGGAATCACCCAAATTCCAGCTACAATCGAGCCAGCGATAAAGAGCAGTGCTTTTAGCACCGCACTGAGCAAGGCTAGCCCAATTGCGCTGGCTGGTTGAGTCAATACTGGTAGCACTGCCAGCATCAGACCTAGCCCCAAGTCTTGCACGACCAAAATTGCCAGCATGATTTGTCCGTGGCTGGTTTGGACTTCATTCCCCTCCACCAGACTTTTTAGCACCACGGCAGTGGAAGAGAGCGAGAGGACTGCCCCTAAGAAAACGGCTTGCGGCACCGTGTCCACCCAGCCCGTCCAGTATGCTAACCCTCCTCCCAGCAAGATGGTGAGGATAATTTGCAGGCTGCCGCCCCCAAAGGCGATCGTCCGCACTTTTAATAGTTCCTTAATCGAAAATTCAATTCCCAAGGTAAACAGCAGCAGGGCAACTCCAACATGAGAGAGCGTCTCAATATTATTGTCCAAGGAAATTAGCTTCAAGCCAGTTGGCCCGACCATCATCCCACCGAGCAAATAGCCCAGGAGCACGGGCTGTTTTAAGCGATTGGCCAAGTATCCGAAAGTAGTTGCAGCTCCTAATACAGTCACCATTTCGACGATGAGCGTCAACTTTCCTGCCATTTCTTTGCTCCGTAATTACCTTCAGCGTAACATGTTAATTCTAGGGGGAAAATCGTCATTTCTGAGGAACATCATGCTTGACTCTCGATCGTGTAGCGTCGGCTCTGCCGAATCGCTAATTGTATCTACAGATTAGAAGAGAATCTTGAGAAACTCGTGAGGATTTACAGCAATTTGCGATCGAACCAGCCACAGATAGAATTATCTAATCGACTTAAAAAGTAAACCATAAACCACAATGATTAAACCAATCAAGCGTATTTTCTTCAGTAATAGCCGAGATCGATAGAGAGATTGCTTCATCAAGAGTAGCAAAAGTACGAGCTTTAGCCGAACGAAGAATTTCCTTGATTTTTGACCAACACAATTCAATGGGAGAGAGATCGGGAGAATATGGAGGTAAAAACTTAACCTTAGCACCAACAGATTCAATTAATTTTTTGGCAATTTTTGCATAATGTACTGGTGAATTGTCCATAGCAACAATTGCACCAATCCATAGCTGAGGTAGCAATACTTGTTCAATAAAAACTAAAAAACTAGCAGTGTTTAGTCCACCCTCAAAAGTCATCGCCGCAAGTATTCCTTCATCACTCATTGCGCCAATTAATGTTATGTTTTTTCCTCGATTTCCAGGGCGGTCATCATAGACTCTAGCTCCACCTTCCCCTCTGCCATAACGCCTAGTCATCGCTAGGTTTATACCTGTCTCATCAATAAATATCAGGTTTCTGATATCGATCGTATCGAGCCAACTTCTCCACTCATATCTCAGTTTCTGGACTCGTTGGCTCAATTGCTCTGTCGCTACATGCGTTTTTTTTTACGTTTCAAGTTTAAGCGATTGAGGTTACGACTCAAGCTTGATAGGCTGATCTCTAGCCCCATTTTCTGTTGCATTAATTCTTGAATTTCTCTGAGATATATGTCATTTGTCTGAGCCACCATCTTCTTCAATAATTCTTCTTCTTCGACTTTAAGCTTCGATCTCCTATCTCCGCCCTGTGGTAAAGCTTCAATTTTATCCGTCTCTCGGTACCGACGTAGCATGTCTATAACGAAGGATAAACTCACTTTAAATCTTTTTGCTAGCTCTCGCTGTGAGCCTTCTTTATTTTTCCATGCACTCAATATCTTTTTGCGTAAGTCAATTGAATATGCTGCCATCTCTCAATGTTTTTAATTTATGGTCTTTGATTTTAATATATTTGTGGCGAGTTCGATCGCAAATTGCTGTAGGTCTGAGGATTCATTAGTCCAAGTACCGAATTTGAAGTACATAAACAATCGAGCTTTACTCTACCCCTGTTAAGGTGACATTAGTATTATCAGAGCAACAAAGGGGTACTGGATAGGGGTATGATTAAGATCGATCGAGTAATATTTTCATCAATCGATCGCGGAGATCGCTGCGCTTGATTGAATAGGGAAGAGGCAGATCGTTAAATTTCAAATAATGAATGAGTAATCTAATTGAGTGTTCAAGCATTTGTGCAGATTTAGAATAGCACAAAGTCTTTCTTTTTAACCGAGCCAGATAATGTCTTAACCCTTGTATTTTATCCTTCTACCCTAGTTATGTAAGTTTTGCGGATGCGCGCTCGTCGGGTTCCCCGACGTAAAAAGCGCACCAAGCGACTCACAATTTGGTCTCCATCTGGAATAAATGTTTAACTGATGGAGCATATCCTCGACAAGATTCATAATTATCTATAAATTGTCTACCACAGTTCACACAAATATAATTCTGCTTGCCTTTTCTATGCCCATTTTTGTGAATATTAGTTGACTTACATTCAGGACATTCCATTAATTCTCATCCTCAATTCAGTATTTTTGTTATTCTCGATCGATTTTAATCATACCCCACTCCAGCAACGCCCCTATTTCTTACCTGCGACTAAAGTCGCGGCTAATGATGCGAAGTCCGCGCAGGCGGACTATGAAATTTAGTCCGCGCAGGCGGACTTCGCACGCGCGTGGAGTGGTTTCAACCACTTTTAGTATAGGTAACTGCTTGGGTTACTGTATATCGGCAACGCCAGAATTGACTAATCAGCACCCAACTGTGTCAAGGAACAAATACAACTATCTTGTTCTAGCCACTGCGATCCCACTTGATGCAGGGCTACCATCACGGGTTGAATTTGGCGACCTTTGGGGGTCAGGGAATATGCTACATGGGGTGGAATCTCGGCGTAAATATGGCGATCGATTAATCCTTGGGTTTCCAACTCGCGGAGGCGTTGGGTTAGGGTTTTGGTGCTAATCCCAGGGAGAGCCGCAAGTAATTGATGGGTACGCCGAGTGCCGCCAAATAGTTCGCGGAGCACCAAAATTGACCACTTGTTGTCTAATAAGTCAACTACAAACTGAATCGGACATGTAATATCTAAACACTGCTCGGCTTCTGGCATCAGCTCCATTCACACTGGATCTTCCAGGTGCTCAACAACTATCGGTTCAAAATCTCAGGCTGAGTTAGACTGCATAAACTGTTTCTAACGTCTTTTTGAGAGGTAAAACCAGAATTTCAATATTTCTTTAGAAATGGCTTTAACCTTCGAGGAGCTTCTATACTTTAGCTCCAGGGCGAGCGGGAGCTAAACTGCGAAAATATTTGCTGCCGATCGAGATGATGAAAGTCAGATATGCTAACAATTGGACTACATAAAGACGATCTCGATAGCCAAATAGCGATTTTAAGACCAACCCAGGGAAACGATCGTCGGGGAAGATTTCGTGTAAATTCCAGACTAAACCGCCCAGATTGCAACTATGTTCGGGTGCGAATCGATCGGAATATAGGCACCAATTAGCCGCTGGAACTTGCATTTGTGCTCCCATTGCTGTTGCCGCATCTAGATGTTTCAAGGCTGAGACAACCAATCCAGCCACAATCAGGAGTAAAAATACACCCATCACCTGAAAAAACAGTCGGAGGTTAATTTTCACCCCCCATTTGAACAACATGAATCCAATCCCGGTTGCTGTAGCCAGACCCGCGATCGCGCCTACGACTGGGGCTAATCCTTGTTGTAATTGAGCCGTGATAAATAAAACAGTTTCAAACCCCTCCCGCAGCACCGCAATAAAAATCAGACCAAAGATACTCCATCCAGTTTGCGTGGTTGTCTCGCTTTGCAGGGCATTGTCGTTGGCGTAGCCTCTCCCCCGGAGAATCGCACCTGTAACCTCTGCTTTGATGCCTTTGGCTTGCTGAGTCATCCAAATTAGCATCCAGCTTAACATCCCGACCGCGATCGTGCTAAACCCCCCTGCTAGTAAATCTTTAAATATGGGTGCAGCAGCTTGGGATGATGTGGACAATGCCTGCGTTACCCCAGCGAAGAGGATACCGATGCCAATGCTCACAGCTACCCCAGCCAGAATCCCAAAATACACCCAGGAATTGAGCTGACTCTGTTTGGCTTGATGCAAACAGGCTAAAACGATCCCCACGACTAAAGCAGCTTCTACTCCTTCTCGCAGGGTAATCACAAAGGTCGGTAAGGTAGAACTCCAGTCCATCATCGGTAAGTTACACTCGACAGGTAGATATTACTGATATTCTAGCAAATTGGCGTAAAGACAAGATTTGCGTCATGTAGTTAGAATATTACGTTCAGCAAAATTGAAAATCGGATTTCGGCTAGTAGCTCCGCTCGAACCTTCCCCGCCGAACGATTCCGGTCATCACATTCGATCGATGGATTCATACTTTTTGTGATTCTCTAATCACAGTTTCCTGCTCTAACTTTAACAGCTCCTGAAATGAAACGATATTAGCGATCTTGGTTGAGAAACTATTCGATCGAGTGCAATACTAGAATTTCAATATTTCTTTAGAAATGGCTCAAGTCTGCTATTGATAACTATGCTTTACTTTCAGTAACTATCGGACAACCACGGTAACTGACTTGTGTTCGATCGAGTATTCAGGAACAATTGGTGCATAGCCATCCATCTCGATCGATTCACACTATGGTCAGTTCAATTACTAAATCAGAGTCGGCTCTCCCATCCGGCATTAAAGCACCCGTTCAAGAAACCCTATTAACGCCCAGGTTCTACACTACTGATTTCGATAAGATCGCGCAGATGGATCTGTCTGGACAGGATAAAGAATTGGCGGCAATTATGGCTGAATTGCGGGCTGATTATAATCGACACCATGTCGTTCGCGATCGAGAGTTTGAGCAATCCTGGGCACACATTGATGGCGAAACCAGACTGGCATTTATTGACTTTCTAGAGCGTTCTTGTACTTCCGAATTTTCAGGCTTTCTATTATTTAAAGAACTTTCTCGCAAACTCAAGGATCGTCAACCCTTATTAGCGGAAGCCTTTAACTTATTGGCACGAGATGAAGCGCGTCATGCTGGTTTCTTGAATAAGGCGATGGCGGATTTTGGGTTGTCACTCGATCTGAGCTATTTAACTAAAAATCGTACCTACACATTCTTTCCACCAGAATGGGTAATTTATAGCGTTTATTTATCGGAAAAAATTGGCTACTGGCGATATATTTTGGTGTTTCGTCATCTCGAACAACATCCAGAACATCGGATCTATCCGCTCTTTCGCTACTTCGATAATTGGTGCCAAGACGAAAATCGGCACGGGGATTTTTTCAAGGTGTTGTTACGATCGCAGCCCCAACTGTGGAATGGTTGGCAAGCGAGATTGTGGGCACGTTTTTTCCTGTTGACGGTATTTGTTACTCATACCCTGACGGTGTTGGAACGCCCGACATTTTACGACTCGATCGGTATCGATCCTCATGAATATAACAGAGCGGTAATTCATCACACCAATGAATCTGCTCGACGGGCATTTCCGAGTATTTTAGATACCCACCATCCAGCATTCTTTCCCCGCTTGGAGCAATGCGCGATCGCCAGTCAAAAGTTAGTAGAAATATCTAACAATCAGCAGCCTAAACTACTCCAGTTTTTCCAAAAAATACCTTGGAGTGTGGTAATTGTCTGGCAGATGTCGCGACTTTATTTAGTCCCTGGCATCAATGCTGAAAATTCTAGGGCTGACATTCACTAGGAGATATTGCCATGAGCAATCGAGCTATACGCCGCTGGGAAAGCACCCATCCCAGTATTTTAGATACCCATCATCCAGAATTCTTTACCCGCTTGGAGCAATGCGCGATCGCCAATCAAAAAATTGCGAAAATCTCCAGCAGTCATCGTTATACAGCGATTCAGCTTTGCCAGAAATTGCCCTGGATTACGGTAATTATGTGGCAGTTGTTGCGTCTTTATTTACTGGCAATTATTAACGCTGAAAATTTCAAATCTAAAATCTATTAGGAGCTATTACTATGAGCAATCTATCGACCAGTCTACGTGAAGGTACCCAACAATCTCATACCGCCGCCGAAAATACGGCATTTATGAAATGTTTGATGAAAGGAATTGTCGAGCGAGAACCCTTGCGTAAATTATTTGCCGATTTGTACTTTGTTTACGACGCACTAGAAACGGCTTTGCGGCATAATCTCGACCATCCGATCGTCGGTGCTATTTATTTTTCAGAGTTAAATCGGGCGGAAAGTCTGGCTGAGGATCTCGCGTTTTATTATGGTGAAAATTGGCAGGAACAAATTACAGTTTCGCCAGCAGGATGTGTGTATCGCGATCGCCTGCAAAACTTGTCTGAAACCGATCCAGTGTTGCTAATTGCCCATGCCTATACACGCTATGTGGGCGATTTATCTGGTGGGCAAAGCTTGAAAAAGGTGATTCGATCTGCGTTGGCTCTGTCTGGGGCGGAAGGGACTAGTTTCTATGAATTTGACCAAATCGCTACCCCTGAAGCAAAACGGACGTTCAAGGAGCATTATCGCCAAGCTCTGGATGAATTATCGGTAGATGCTGCCACGATCGATCGCATTGTCGCCGAAGCGAATACGGCGTTTCTGTTCAATCGGGACATGGTGCATGAACTTGAAGCCGATGTGAAGGCGGCAATTGGGGAGCATACGTTCGATTTACTCACGCGACAAGATCGCCTCGGTAGCACAGAACGTCATCCTCGTGGAGTCGATCGAGAACCTGTCGCGAAATAAGTAATAAGTAATCATGAAACAATTATCACAAACGGTTGAATTTGATGCGGCATTGTTAAATCAATACAATCAGCCATTACCGCGCTATACCAGTTATCCACCTGCCACAGAATTAAGTACCCAATTCGATCGCCATGCTTTTCAAACTGCGATCTCCGTTGGCAATCATCGCCAAACTCCCTTGTCGCTGTACTGCCACATTCCATTTTGTGAAAAGCCTTGTTATTTCTGTGGATGCAATACGATTATCACCCAGCGGAAGGAGGTTGCCGAACCCTATTTAGGCTATCTCGCTCGTCAAATTCGCCAAGTTGCTAGTCTGGTAGATCCAGATCGACGGGTGCATCAATTACACTGGGGCGGCGGGACTCCCAACTATCTCGATCTGCAACAGGTGGAGTTTTTGTGGAACCAGTTTAATCAAAATTTTCGATTTGCTCCAGGGGCAGAAATATCGATCGAAATTAATCCTAGTTATGTCGATCGCGAGTATATTCTATTTCTCCGTCAACTGGGTTTCAACCGAATTAGTTTTGGGATTCAGGATTTTAATCCTCAAGTACAGGAGGCGATTAATCGGGTACAACCGGAAGCAATGTTGTTTGATGTGATGGCTTGGATTCGGGAAGCTGGATTTGAAAGTGTCAATGTGGATTTGATTTATGGCTTGCCATTTCAGACACAATCAACGTTTCAGGAAACAGTACAAAAGACTTTGCAATTAAATCCCGATCGAATTGCTGTCTTTAACTTTGCCTATATTCCCTGGCTCAAACCAGTTCAGAAACGGATGCCAGCAGCGGCAATGCCAAGTACTGCCCAAAAGCTGAAGATTCTCCAAAACACGATCGCCCAATTGACCCAAAATGGCTATGTATTTATTGGGATGGATCACTTTGCCAAGCCTAATGATGAACTCGCGATCGCCCAACGCAATGGTCAACTTCACCGCAATTTTCAGGGTTATACTACCCAACCTGAATCAGATTTGTTGGGCTTTGGGATGACTTCTATTAGTATGTTGCAGGATGTCTATTGTCAAAATCAGAAGGGATTGAAAGACTTTTATCGATGGATCGATGCGGGTGAATTACCGATCGAAAGAGGCGTTCGGCTGAGTCAAGATGACTTAATTCGCCGCACAGTCATTATGGAATTAATGTGTCAATTCCAAGTATTAACATCAGATTTGGAAGCAAAATATCACCTCGGTTTCAATCGAGATTTTAATGATTACTTTGCCAAAGAATTACCCGCTCTCGATGCTCTAGAAGCCGATGGATTAATTGTTAGATGGGGTGATGGAATTGAAGTAACACCGAGCGGACGATTGTTGATTCGCAATATTGCCGCTGTGTTCGATACTTATCTCGGCAATCGCCCAGTTGAAACATTTTCCAAAGCAATTTGAGTATTTTTTAATGCAAACAACGCAAACTCGTTACCCCCTGGATTGGACAGCAGTATTCTTTTTTACGACAATTCATGCCATCGCTCTCTCCGCCCCTTGGTTCTTTTCCTGGTCTGCCGTGGGTGTGACTCTTGTTTTACACTGGTTATTCGGTAGTATTGGCATTTGTTTGGGCTATCACCGTCTCTTGAGCCATCGCAGTTTTCAGGTACCCAAATGGCTGGAATATACGATCGCGATCGTTGGCACACTCGCGTTACAAGGTGGACCGATTTTCTGGGTGGCGGGTCATCGACTGCATCACGCTCATACTGAGGATGTCGATCGAGATCCCTACTCTGCGCGGCGGGGGTTTTGGTGGAGCCATATGCTGTGGATTTTTTATCCTCACTCAGAATTCTTCGACTTTGAGCAGTACAAAAAGTTTGCTCCCGATCTGGCACGCGATCGATTTTATTGCTGGCTGAATAAATACTTTTTGCTGCTCCAAATCCCGTTAGGGCTGTTGCTGTATGCCTTGGGGGGATGGTCATTTGTAATTTGGGGGATGTTTGTTCGATCGGTTTTGCTTTGGCATAGCACCTGGTTTATCAACTCGGTTACTCACATGTGGGGATATCGGACTTTTGAGACAGCCGACAGCTCCCGCAATCTTTGGTGGGCAGCAATTCTCACCTATGGCGAAGGTTGGCACAACAACCATCACGCTCATCCGAATGTTGCCAAAGCAGGTTGGCGGTGGTGGGAGTACGATCCGACTTGGTGGGCAATTTGGCTATTAAATAAATTTGGTCTCGCTCGTAAAGTAGTGATGCCACCGAGTTAAGGATGAACCTGAAATGATAACTACGATCGCGACACCTTTTACTTCTGTTTATGGACCAGTGCAATCTTGGCGGTTTGGTCGATCGCTCGGTATCGATCCGATCGGTTCCTGTTCTTGTTGCTCGTTTAACTGCGTCTATTGTCAGCTAGGCGAGATTGAGCGTCAGAGTTGCACCCGTCAGATTTTTGTCCCGACTGAGCAAATTCGACAAGATCTGCAATCCTTCACGCTGTGCGATGTGGACACCATCACCCTCAGCGGTAGCGGTGAGCCAACTCTGGCGCAGAATTTAGGTGAAATTCTGGTGATGGCGCAGGAGACGATCGCCAAACCGATCGGCGTATTGACCAATGGTAGCTTGTTGCACGATCCCGAAGTGCGGGAAGAACTGGCGATTGCTGATTGGGTTGCTGTCAAAATTGATGCGATCGATCCTGACTCATTCCGTCGGATCGATCGCCCCATATCAACCATCAACCTTGAGGAAATCTGGGCAGGTTTACTCCAATTTCGCCAAATCTATTCAGGACAACTGGCAATTCAAACAATGCTCCTAACTGCCTGGAGCGATCGAAAACAAACAGACTATCTCCACCGGATGCAAGCATTACAACCAGACGAAATCCAACTCAACACGCCAACCCGCCCTCAACCTCTAGTTCATCAATTAGTAGCACGCGGCAATCATCCACCAACCGTTGGCGTAGCCTCACCCGTGGTGAATCGCGCCTATCCTACCAAGCAACTAAAGCGAGTCGATAGTGAAGTACTACAGGCATTTGCCGATCGACTTGAAACAGCAATGGAAATTCCCGTGCGTTACCCATCGCAAAAATAAGAGAGCCAAATCATAAAATTTTCATCCAGAATATGACTTTATCAATCACTTCCGCCACAGCAAAACAGCCCACGGTCGATCCTCGGACGAACCTTAAACTCAAAGACATCATTAAAACTCTACCCAAACAAGTTTTTCTCAAAGATCCTCGCAAAGCTTGGCAACAAGTCGTCTTCAGCGTCGCGATGGTAGGTTTAGGTTATTTAGGTTTAGCGATTTCCCCGTGGTATTTACTCCCAGTCATCTGGATTTTCACCGGAACCGCACTCACAGGCTTTTTTGTAATCGGTCATGATGCGGCTCATCATTCATTCTCTAATAGTCGCCGAGTTAACGATATTGTGGGACACGTTTTGATGTTGCCCCTGCTCTACCCCTTCCACGGCTGGCGCATCCTCCACAACTATCACCACAAACATACCAATAAGCTGCAAGTAGACAACGCTTGGCAGCCCTGGATGCCTGACGATTACAACACCGCTGGGCTGTTCATGCAAATGGTTTATCGTGCCATGCGGGGGCGGTTATGGTGGTTGGCATCGATCGTTCACTGGGCGGGGCTGCACTTCCAATGGAATCGGTTTGAAGGCAAACAACGCGAACAAGTAAAATTCTCGGCTTTATTTGTAATTATTGGCGGTGGGATTGGTTTGATTTTACTGACTGTAACGACTGGTTGGTGGGGATTAGTCAAATTCTGGTTGATACCTTGGCTGGGATATCATTTTTGGATGAGTACATTCACCCTTGTTCACCATACCGCTGTAAACGTTCAATTTAAACCAGCGAGTGAGTGGAATGAAGCAATGGCGCAGTTAGCTGGGACTATCCATTGTGATTATCCTTGGTGGGTAGAAATCCTCTGTCATAATATTAACGTTCATGTCCCGCATCACATCTCAACCGCAATTCCTGCTTACAATCTCCGCGCAGCACACGCGGTTATCAAAAATAATTGGGGTGAATATGTCAAAGAGCGTAAATTTAATTGGGATTTGATATCAGAAATCACAGACAATTGTCATCTCTACGATCCGGAAAATTGTTATCAAACTTTTGATGATTTTCACTCGTAAATTCCCCTCACCGCTGAAATAAAGATCGTGTCTAATCTCCCATCGCTCCGCATTGGTCAACATCTTGCCCGTCACCCGATCGTTCAAGGTGCAATGGCGGTACGGGTATCTGGTGCTAATTTAGCGGGTGCAGTGGCGAATGCAGGTGGCGTAGGATTGATTTCTAGTTTTGGGATTGGGCTGAATTCCCCTTACTTTGACACCAAGCCCAAACAATTTTTTGCAGCCAATAAATTAGCTCTGATCGATGAACTCGCCAAGGCGCGGGAAATTAGTCCAGATGGAATCGTCGGTGTGAATGTTTTGGTGGCGACGCGAGACTACCAAGCATTAGCGCAAACGGCGGCGGCTCACGGAGCTAACTTGATTGTGACAGGCGCGGGGATGCCGTTAACGTTGCCCGAATATGTCCGCGATTATCCCACCGTAGCATTAGTCCCGATCGTCTCCAATCTCCAATCCGCTCAGACAATTTGTGAAACTTGGCAACAAAATTATCAACGCTTGCCCGATGCGTTGATTTTGGAACATTGCAAGTTAATTGGCGGACACTTTGCCAGTCAATGTGAAGAACTTGACGATTCCTCCTTGGAAACTACCATCGCCCAATTACAAGCTTATCTCGATCTCATCGGACTGAATATTCCGATTATTGTCACAGGTGGAATTTGGGATCGCTCGGATATCGATCGCATGTTAGCAATTGGAGCCGCTGGCGTACAAATTGGCACCAGATTTATTACCACAGCAGAATGTGATGCCGATCGACAATACAAGGAATTTCACCTCCAGGCTCATGTCCAAAATCTAGTCACAGTCCCCAGTCCAGTCGGCAAACCCGCCCGCGCGATGGGCAATCAATTTACTGAGGATGTATTGAAAAATTCACCCACCCTCGAAAAACGTTGTATTGCCAACTGCTTAGATTCCTGTCTATGTCGAGACAAAAAAATCACCTACTGTCTCCTTCAGGCTCTCAGTAAAGCCGCCCAAGGCGATATCGAACGGGGGCTAATGTTTTCCGGTGGTGCCGTGAAACCTGTCACAAAAATCCTGCCTGTCGCCGAATTGATGGCATCGCTCACCTAAACTTTAGGATCGTGGATTAAATAACTTAGAGCTTAATTATTTCTTTAGAATAGCCCCAACACTCGATCTTCACCCAATCTTTTACTGTTGGTAACTATGGGGAGCAACTGTAACCATCTTGCGATTCTGATGGGGATCTCTAGGATGGAGACAGACCCAAACAGATGTTACGCAGGAGCGTTGAGCATGATTCGTTTACTAGTTGGTGTGCTGGTATTTGTGATTAATACAGTTTACCCTAGATCGACCTATTCCCCGATTTTATGTACTGGAAACTGTGGCGCGGGTGCCTTATTTTTCCTACCTATCCGTACTCCACTTTTACGAAACACTGGGATTGTGGCGGAAATCTGATTGGTTGAAAGTGCATTTTGCCGAATCCTGGAATGAACTCCACCATCTATTAATTATGGAAGAATTGGGCGGCGATAAAATGTGGATCGATCGATTCCTCGCCCGCTCTGTTGCATTACTTTACTACTGGATTGTTGTTGCACTGTAAGTAGTTCAGCCAAAAGCAGCCTATAACTTCATGGAATTGGTCGAAGGTCATGCCTACAGTAGCTACAACAAATATTTAACAGAACATGCCGACGAACTGAAAGCGCAACCCGCACCACAAATCGCGATTCAATATTACCGAGATGGTGATTTATATATGTTTGATGAGTTCCAAACCGGACAAATACTCGAACACCGTCGGCCATCAGTCAACAACTTATATGACGTATTCGTAAACATTCGCGACGACGAACAAGAGCATGTCAAAACAATGACAGCTTGCCAACAAACTAATGCTCAACTCACCTTCAAAAGTCCTCACAGTCAGCCTCAATTAGAAGCTCCCATCTCATAGTTGGTTCGTGTAGCTTCTGTACCACCGCATCGCGATTACAGTTCAATCGGAGTCACCAGATGAATTCACAATCTTTACAACCGACCCTCGATCTGCTCCAAATTCCCGCTGATTACTTAAACCTCATGGGCTATGTCAATGAATCGACAGTAAATGGCCCAGGTTGCCGCGCTGTTGTGTGGGTACAGGGCTGCTCGCGCCATTGCCCAGATTGTTTCAATCCCGAATCGTGGTCATTCGAGCTTAATCAACTGATTTCGATCGAGGATCTTGCGCTCAAGATCCTCAGCAATCCTCGCAATACTGGCGTAACCTTCTCTGGTGGCGAACCGTTTTGGCAAGCCCCTGGGCTGGCAAAATTAGCCCGTCAGGTAAAGGCGGCGGGACTAACTGTGATGGCATTTACGGGGTTCACTTTAGAAAAGCTGCAAGCTCCCGATGCCCCTGCGGGGGCATCAGAATTGCTCGAAGAACTCGATCTATTAATTGATGGATCCTATATTAAACCCACATTCCGCACTTCGGAAAAGTAGCATCGAAAAAGCCTAATTTTGC
>ENA-OFCF01000575-OFCF01000575.1-metagenomes-genome-assembly--contig:-NODE-575-length-16052-cov-2.773332_pt1 | contig 16052 bp, 5 predicted proteins | sample MGYA00153387_OFCF01 | MGnify analysis MGYA00153387
GTTTATAGGATGGTTTATTTGGTAAGAAAAGACTTACGAGTTGAAGATCAATTATACGCTTGTGCTAAAGTTACGATCTGCTTTACAGCGGTCGCAAACCATTTTAGAGGCATCCAGAAATTAATCCATTTTTATCAGTCCTTTATTGATTGCCACGGAGACTGCCCCCCCAACCGATTCAACTTTGAGTTTTGCGTATATATTGGAAGTATGGGTGTTTACGGTGGCATAAGAAATAAAACAGGCCTCGGCTATCATTTTATAACTGTACCCCATGGCTAAAAATTTTAAAATTTCCAGCTCTCTTTTAGTGAGTTCAAAATCAGATTTACTAAAAACCTTGTGTTGTACTTTTACAAGCGACAATACCTTTTTGGCAATGATGGGACTCATCGGAACTCCCCCCACCATAACCTCACGCATCCCCTCTAATAATTTATTGGGAGCGGTCTGTTTGAGGATGTATCCGTCTGCTCCCGCACAAATGGCACTAAATACTTTATCATCATCTTCAAAAACCGTCTGAATGATAATTTTGAGGGTAGCGTATTCTGTTCTTATTAACTTCACGCCTTCAATTCCATTTACATGAGGCATATCAATATCCATCAATACCAAATCAGGCTGACAAAGTTTAATTTTATCCAAAACTTGCCGACAATCTTCAAATTCACCCACACATTCCATATCATCAATCATGGAGATTAATGTTCGTAAGCTATCTCGACGGCTTTTATTGTCATCAAAAATTACTATTCGGTATTTCATAAAACAAAAGTAAAAGAATTAACCCATTCCAAAAATCATTGATTTCAATGATTTACGGCAAACTATTTATCGTATGTTTATACTAAATTGAACGGCTGTACCTCCTTCAGGTCTTGCTGTAATGCTAATCGAACCATTAGATTCCTTTGATCGTGAGTGCATATTTGATATACCGTTACCACCCATTTTTAGCTCAAAATTATTTTCATCTGCCATGCCTTTTCCATCATCAATTACTGAAAGTGATAATTTTTTGCCCGTTATGGATAACTTCACCCCTAAATTGTTGCAATTGGAATGTTTCAACGAATTGTTGACGGCCTCTTTAAAAATAAGGTACAAATTTTTTCGCTGTAACATAGTGATATTAACTTTGTTAAGTTCCAAACCACACTCAAAATCAAGTTTTATATCAGCCGCTTCAGTTACTGACGAAGCATAAGCTCTCATCCGATTTATCAGATTTTCAAACGAATCATTTGCCGGATTTACGCTCCAAACAATATCGCTCATCGTTTCCATCATATTGATGGTACTATTGGATATTTTATCAATAATTTGTCCAGATTTTTCGGGTAAATTGTCAAATGACTTCGATAGTGCCAAGCTATATATACTTACACTACTAAGTGTAGAACCAATTTCATCGTGTAAATCTTGTGCAATACGGTTACGGAGTTTTTCCATCTCAACCGCTTTAGAAATTCGGTATTGAAAAAACACATAAAGCAAAAATATAAAAATAAGAAACCCAATAGATTTCAGCCACCACGTTTGCCACCAAGCGGGTTTGATTTCTAATTCTATTTGTGTTGGTTTGCTCCATATGCCATCGCCATTATGCCCCGATACCATAAATGTATAGGTCCCTGGTTCCATATTTGTAAAAATTGCTTCATTTTTTTTGCCGTTATCCACCCAATCATCATACAAGCCTACGAGCTTATACCGATAATAATTAGATGCTGGGTTTTTAAGGTCTAACAAAGCAAAACTGAAATTTATCATGCTTTGGTTATGATTTAAAGTAAGTTTATGCGTGTATTCGATTACTTTCGTAATATTTAATTCTTTTTGTGTACCTTGATGATTAACCTCAATTTCCTTATTCAGGATTTTTAAACTATTAATGACAATTTTTGCAGAGGGTGTGAAACTATAAAAATCTTCTGGATTGAAGTGAACATTAAACCCAACGCCTCCCAGAAAAATTTCACCAGTAATTGATTTACTAAATTGAAAACGGTTAAATTCGTTTCCTTCCAATCCATGCGATTTATCGAAGTTTCGGCTTTTAAATGAGACAGAGTTAAAAAGGCAAATACCATTGTTGGTACTCAACCATAAATTCCCATATTTATCGTTTTGTATTGAATATATAACATTGTTTGGCAAACCATTTTCAATATTAAAAATAGTAATATTACCTGTCGTTTTATCAAGACGGTTCAGCCCACCACCTTCCGTACCTATCCATATATACTTATGAGGTTGATTAGGGTCGAGACAAACGCTTAGTAATTTATTCAACGAGAGAGATCTGTTCTTTTCTCCACCTGCATGATATACTTTCCAATGACCTGTTTCGGGTGAAAGGGCAAATAAGCCAAGTGTAGTCGCAAGCCAAATGGTTCCATCTTGGTCTTCAGTCCAATCACTAATCATTCTTTCTTCGGAGGGCGATTTTTGTATTACTGGTAAAATATATTCTCTACTTGTTCCACCACTTTTATCTAATAAATATATTTTTACAGAATCTGCTCTTGAAAATTCTGCGGCCCATATTCGATTTTTCTTATCTGAAAAAATTGGCTGAAACGCTCTGAATCCGTCATTTGAAATGGGAATCTTTTTTTCTTTTATTATTTTGCAAACGCCCGAAAGGGCATCCATTTTAATAATTATTGCCCTTTTACTGATTGGATCTATCATGTCAAACCAATAATTGCCTTCACCATCCACCGCAAAATGTTCAGCATATCCACTTTTCTCAAACCCTCTTTTATGCAGGTTAGAGCGTTCAAGTTTATGGATCCAATCTGAAATAATGTTGGGGTCGTACGTGGCATTTATTCCTTTTTTTGAAATGCGGAATGGCCATCCATAGTCGAATCTTTTGCCGACATAAGGTTTAATTTTCTTGAAAAATAGGTTTGTGGGTGATATTTTAAAAAATCCCCAGCCATTAGACCCCAACCAAATGTTTCCTTGTTTATCTACTTTACCCATAAGTACAATTGTAACATTATTAAAACCAACGGCTATTGGTTTTATTAATTCAAACACTTGGGTTTTCGGGTCAATCCTTAAGTAAAATTTATTTTTATAAGTTGTCCAAATATTCCCTTCTCGGTCAGTAATTATGAAGGTTGAAAAAGTATAAGGTTTGGGTAATTCCAGCCAGAGCAAAAATTTATTGAGCGTATTATCGTATTGCAAGAGGCGGTTACCCAAAACCAAACACATTTGTTTGGTGAATGGATTTTCCCACAGCTTATTAACTGTTGAATTTCCCTCAATTAGCGTTTTGTCAATTAAAATTTGCTCCAAACCCTTGGTTGAATAGCGAAAAATATGTTCCTGGGAATTTATCCACAACGTTCCATTGGTTTGACAAACCAAGTTTTCATAAGAAAAATTGGCTTGAAAAGCACGACTGATTCCTGGATATACTTCCTCGATATCTCTAATTCTAAGTCCTTTTTTAGTTTCATTCCGTTCAATTATCCTGAAATCATTACTAATACTTACCATAATTCTTCCACTCCCTGCATCTTGAATTGAAGTAATATTATGCAAGCCTGAATCTTTTTCATTTAATTCATTGAGGTCAATGTGCGTAAAAGTTTCAGTGCTTGGGTCAAAATAATCCAAGCCGTTTGTATAAGTACCCGCCCAAACTTGATTTTTATGATCAACCAATAATGCCGTTACATAATTATCGGCAATGGACTTTGGGTTGTCTTCCGAATGCCGATACACTTTAAATGAATTGCCATCAAAACGGTTCAATCCTTCTTTGGTAGAAATCCAAAGGTAACCTAAATGGTCTATTACCATATCATTGATTTGACCTTGTGAAAGTCCTTCGTTTGGCGACCAATGTTGAATGACTATTTCCCTGATTTCATTGGAGGATTGTAGTAAATGTTTTTGCTGGGCAATAAGATTTACAGTACCTGATAAAATCAGAAAGCCTGAAAGTATAATCTTTGAAAAAAGTTGGAAAAATGAATTCATAGTTTACAATTATAATCAGTATTCAGCCAAAATCATTGATTTCAATGGGTTTTTACGTCAATATTAACCAAAAATCATTGATATCAATGATTGTAGCGTATTTCGTTTGCGGATAATTTTGTGAGAACAAAGTTGGGTTCCTAAGACTCAATTTTAAATAATTGCGTCTTCCTTTATAAAGCATACCAAAACCAAATTTCGACAAAGATGAAAAGAAATTTTACAATCCTCAGAATGTTCCTAATCCTATTATTGGGGTTCTTCATGGTTTTTAATGCCAACGCTCAATCTAAAAAAATCTCCATGCAGGGCTTTTTGAAAGATGCGAACGGAAAAGCCGTAGTGGATGGCAACAAAGTATTGACCTTCAAAATATATGATGCCCAATCGGGAGGAACTGCACTTTGGACGAACGTTTTCAGTACCGTACCCGTGATGGGTGGCGTTTATGCCGTGCAATTGGGAACGGGCAAAAATCCTGCAAATATTGATACTGAAATATCTTCCCTCCCTTGGAATGTGCCGTATTACGTTGGTATTACCGTGGAAATCGAGACTGAACTTACGCCTCGCACCGAGTTTACGTATGCACCCTATACATTTGCCGTAAATAAATCTAATCTTGCCGATGTGGCTACTCGTGCTTTAACTGCCGATGCGGTTGGTGGTGGTGTAAATTTGGCAGTTAATAACTCCGATGCCGACATTAGAACGATAAAAAATAGCACTTCACCGATTGACAAAAATATTTACGTGGGTAAAGGAAGCGGTTCGCTGAGTAGCCTGTATTTATATTCTAATAATGATACGACCATGAGTATTGTTGGGGGTAAAGTTATTAGCAAAGGTAACGTACTGGCGAACGCAAGAATGGGCATCGGTGGGATACCGAACCCGATAGCCATATTGGATGTAAAGAAAATCAACGCAACTGATCCAACCGCCCAATTTAGAGGAATCACCCACAATTCTATATTTAACGATGGAACAAATGAAACAACAATTTTAACGGGTGGAAAATCAGGATCCACTCTACTTTTAAATCCACTTAATGGTGGCAATGTAGGTATTGGCACAAGTACCCCAACAACCGCTAAATTGGTCATAAATACTGCAAACGAAGGGCAAGGTTTAGACCTGAGTTCGACCAACTCCGTAGCCAATATGCGAATAATACAAAACACCAATTCAAGTTATGACAAAGATTTACATCTTGGCTATGGTAGCAGTGGAACTAATAGTTCTTTGCATTTATACAGTAATAATGTCGAAACGATGACGGTTAAAAACAAACAGGTGGGTATTAACGTAAACCCTTCCTATGCAAGCTTTGAGGTAGCCAGAGGTTCAAACACTACAACTGCTACTTTTAGAGGAACATACTTTCCTTCTCACTTTAACGATGGACCGAGCGAAGATACTTACATTTATGCTGGAAAAATGGGAGGTGATGTACATATAAATACCTATAATGATGGTAGTAATATTTTTATTGGTAGTACCACTTCCAATGTAGGCATTGGTACAACAAACCCACTGGCACCACTGCACGTGGGAACTACAACTGGAACCACTGGATCTACGGCTCGAAGGTATTTTACGATTAGTAATGGAGAACTCGCTTTTGATAATAGTAATACTACTGGTATATCAGTGCGAGCACTTGGTAATTTTTTTACACAAGGAGCTTATATCGCCATTTCAGATAAGCGTATTAAAAATATCGTGGGTATCACCAACACGGCTACTGACTTAGGTATTTTAAATAAAATTGAAGTAACCGATTACAAATACAAAGATGAGGTGAGCAACGGCAGTGGTTTACAGAAAAAAGTGATTGCTCAACAATTACAGGAAGTGTATCCACGAGCCGTTCTTACTAATCAAGGACTCATCCCCAATGTATTTGCGGTTGCCAAAGAAACCACGGTATTATCGCAATCCACCATCATCATTACTACCAAAGCCCACGAATTTGCTACGGGCGATAGAGTGAAATTAATCTTAGAAAAAACGGGTGATAAAGAATTAGTCGTTACGGTCATTGATGCCAATACGTTCTCAGTTGCCGAAGCCATCAACGATAAAGTATTTGTGTATGGAAAACACGTAAACGATTTATTAACGGTTGATTACGATGCCGTTTCGATGCTGAATGTTTCGGCAACGCAGGAATTATCTAAGCAGATTGAGCAACTAAAAGCTGAAAATACTAAACTCCAAAACCGTTTAATGAGAATTGAGGCATCGCTTCAAAACGGCGTAAATGCTGGTACTGGTAAATAATCATTCAATTCATTTTTAACATATTTTCATCATGAAAACTTATTTAAAAAGGGGATTGTATGTATTGGTTTTAGCACTCAGTTATTGCCAAAGTTTCTCCCAGTCCGATACGCTATGCGGTAAAAAAACGAGTGCCACCATAAACCTGGTTTATGGAACTTCGTACAATGCTTACAGCAATGGCTATGCCGCTGACCTGACGGCTGCTCAGCCCATCGTAACTACCCAAAACATGATAAATTCCAAGTACAAACTTGGCATTGGTGTTTGGTCGGCGTGGCAATTACCCCCTTCGCCTCCAACTTTATTTGTGTCGCAGGGAGATTTCAAAGATCGCATCAAACTCACTTGGGAAATAAACCCTTTGAGTCCAAGACCTACGGGTTTTGTGCTGTATAGAGACGGCTCTTTTTTGGCAAATCTTGATGAAGACACCAAAGAGTATTTAGATTTTTTTGCCCAAGCGGGCGAATTCTATCAATATAGTATTGCCGCAAAAAATGCCTACGGACAAGGCTCTACTAATAAAGCCGTGGGTTTTTTATATCCCAATGGCGTAGTTACTGGTAAAATAACCACTACTTCGGGCAACGCTGTGCCAGGGGTTGAAGTCCGTTTAACCCCCTCAACGGGAAATTCCATGGCTTTTGATGGAATCAGTGGACAATTGTGCGTTTCCTATAATTCATTATACCCGAACAAGTTTCCAACCACCGCTTTCACCATTTCTACTTACGTGAAATTACCAACGGGGACTAATACCAATGATGAGGCAGGTATTATAGATTGGGGAAGTAACCTGAAAAAAAACTGGTGGATAACCACCACCAAGAGTACCGAAGGCAAAGGATTTATTTTTCACATCGGTAATGGTACGGGTAGTGATACGTTAAAATACATTATTCCAGTCAATAATTCAACTCTTTTAGGTAACGATGAAAAGTGGCATCAAATCACGATGATGTATAACGGTACTACGATGTCGGTATTGGTTGATGGTGATTTTATTGGCACAAAACCCGCCACTATCGTCAGAGAATCTAAGCAACGCATGACCATCGGTAGTAAAATTAACAGTGCTTATTTCAAAGGATTGGTTGATGATATTAGAATTTATAACCGTACCCTTACGCAAACCGAGGTAAATGAGACGAAAAATCGTTCGATTTCTAAAACTGAGAATGGTTTGGTGGCTTACTTCAAAATGGACGAAGGCTTAGGCAACAAAACTTTTGATACCTCAATTCTTCCAACATCCGCCTTTATCTATGGTGGAGCAACATTTTCAACCGATAAACCCGAAGTGTATAATGCTGGAATTTCAGACGAAACGGGGTATTATATCATTGATGGCGTAAATTATAGCACCACCGAGAATTTCAGGGCTTCCCCAATGAAAAACTTTGAGTTTAATACTGCCTTGGAGTTTAACGCTGCCGATAAAGCCTACGGTAATCTGACTAATTTTAGCATTCCTGATACTGCTACCATTGAAGTATTGTTTCACCCATTCGATATTAAATCTCGCCAGACGATTTTATCGAAAGAAAATCTTTTTGAGTTATATCTCAACAATGAAGAATTATTTTTGAAAGTAAACAACGGAGTTGCTACGAATTTAGGAATCATCAAAGCCAAATATTATTTAGTTTCGGTGGTAATGAACAAGACAAAAGGTACGGGAAAAGTTTATATTGATGATACTTTCAAAACTAATATTTCCTTCACGGGAAATACCTTTTGGGATAATGGCAAGCCGTGGCTTGTGGCAACCAACGATACGACTATTAACGGCAAATTTTATACGGGTTTGATTGACGAAGTAGCCATCTTCAAGAAATATTTGAGCCTTCCAGAAATACAGTTGCACAGCACCGTCGGGATTCCGAATGATTCAACGAGGGCAAACTTGTTTTCTTATTTTGATTTTAACGAAGGCACCGATACCAAAGTCTATGACTATTTTGCCGTGAACGCCAATATTGGGCAGCCTCGCATCGGTAACATTACCAGAGCGAGTTGGAGCAATAATGCAAGGCGGAGATTGAGTAATCCGCACGAATTTGAGCCAAATGTAAGGGTCGTAAACCTCAATAAAAGCAATACCGCCATTGGGAATATTGATTTTCGGGATGTCTCAACGGTTAATATGTCAGGAACGGTACGCTTTGCCAATACCTTCTGTTTTGAAGATAAAGTGGAAATTTTAGTGAACGGAAAATCTAATGTGCCGCAAATAACTACCGATGCCAAAGGTAAATGGTCGGCAGATTTTGAGCCAGGAAGCAACATCACTTTAAAACCAGTTTATAAAGACCATACGTTTACGCCCGAGAGTATTCAATTCCGGAAGTTGCAAGTTCCCAGAGCAGGAATTGTGTTTTTGGATAATACCAAAAGAACCATTAGCGGACAAGTGGCGGGAGGACTTTGTAAAAAATCTATTGTGCCTGCTGGAGGTAAAATGGTTGTAAAAGTGGCAACCCTTGATGGTTGTTTTGAAAGAACTGATACCATTATTAGAGCGGATGGAAAATATATATTCAAAGATTTACCCGCCCGAGCATTCAGTGTAAGTGTAGTAGAACATTCTAATTCAGTCATTAAAACTTATTTTCAAAATAAAGGAGGGCAAGAAGTTGATTTAAGGGATTCTGCCTCGGCAAAGGTCGATTTTATTTACATTGCTTCGCCCCAAGTGGAAATTACTGGCATTACTCCCAATACGTGTGGTTATCGAATAGCGGGACAATTGGTTGAAAATAAAATAACTGCAAAAGTGTATGAACAGTATGAAGGTGGCGTTTCGGGTAAGTGCTATTTAAAAGGATTTAATTTAAAGATTGATGACCCTTCAACGGGAAACTTGATTGATACAACCTTGATGTCTCGAGATTCAGTATTTGCTTATGTATTCAAACCTAAATTTCTTAATATCGTTAGTCCCTATTTGCAAACCGTAACCATTAGTACGTTAATCAATGGTTCGAGGGCGGTAGGTACAACTAATTTTGCGGTTATTGGCTTAAAATCTACGGGAAAATCGTTTGTTGCCAATACGCCCGAAATACCCAAATTCGTATTGCGTGACCCGCCAGGTGATGCCAGTTATGCTGTGCTTCAAAAGGGCAGTAATGCCTGTACTACGTATAACACAACGATTATCAATAATTTATCTGGTGAAGCGTATGCCGCACCGTCTATTGGGGGTGATCAAATTGTGGGACTTGGTGTTGCCATCATATTTAAAAATAAAGCAACAATTACTGCTTCTGGCGGTGGTGACCAAACTTGGTCAACTACCGAAACCAATACCACTTGCCTCACCACCACCCAAACCATTACTACGTCTCCCAATGATATAGTGGTGGGAAGCAAGGCGGGTGGCGATGTTTACGTAGGTACTTCCAACGCTATCACTTTTGGTGAAGCAATCCTGTTGAATTTTAATAAAGACAGTTGCAAATTCACTAATAAGGCAACCATTACGATTGATAAAACAGAACTTAATACCGATTTTTATTACAGTGAAAATTTTATTATCACTAACTTAATTCCAAAACTTGATTCGATTGCCAGTAATACCACCGTTACCCAACTTCAAAGAGATAAAGCACGGATTGGTAAAGGGCTTTGGAAAAGTTATATCAAAAAGAATCGGGAAGATATTAATAAAAATGAGGCATCTTCAAATGTAGTGGTTAAATCATTTGATGCTGGGGCAATATTTGAAGAATCCATTCAGGCCGATACTACTCGAGGGGATAACTCCTCTTATGAAGTAGCAAGTTGGTATCAACTCGCTTTAGACGTTAGTTTTTCAACGGGTGTGATTGGGTGGGAAGCTGGAGCATCCATCAGAAATGACGACCGAACACTGAACGATACACTGGTAACAAAAACCCGCTCAACGGTTATTACCTATCACTTAGAAGATAATGATGCGGGGGATAACTTCTTGATGAAAATCCATAAAAAAGGGAAAATTTGGGGAACGCCCATTTTTGAAATGATTGCGGGTGAAACGTCTTGTCCTTATGAATTAGGCACAAAACCACGCTCTGAACCGTCGTTGACAACCGTTGATGGAACTTCCAAAACCAATATTTCAGCCAATGCGAAAGCGGTTTACACGGTGAATTTAGGCAATTTTAGTCCGACGAAAGAACCCAAAGTCTATGACTTTTCATTAGTCAAAGAGAGTAATCCAGACGGTGCCATTGTGAAAGTAAATGGAATAGCACTTACGGGTTTATTGCCCTTTTCAGTGGAATACGGTACAAACTTACCCGTTGTAGTAACCATTGAAAGAGGACCCACGAAGTATAATTATACGGGTATTCAGATTCAATTAGAATCTTCCTGTGAAACCGACAACGCTGGTCAAAGACCAACGGGTGGCGGAGTGTATGCGGACTCACTTTACGGAAAAAACGTAGCGGATTCGCTCTTTGCCAGACGTCTTAGTTTGAGTGCTTCCTTCATTGAGCCGTGTAGCCCCGTTGACATTAGTTCACCATTACAAGATTTTGTGGTGACACCCGCTACCAATAATCGAGTAAGTATTACCCTGAATGAATACGTAAAAAGTGATCCAAACCTCGAACTCATTCGGTTACAATATCGCCCAACTGGCGGGGATGGTTCTTGGATTAATATTTCGGAAACACTACCCGCAGATTTAGGAAACGTGTTTACCCTCAAAGAATGGAATACTACTTTATTGAAAGATGGTCCTTATGAAATAAGAGCTATCACCCAATGTAAAAGCGTAAGTTTAGCCCCAGGTATCTCAACCATAATCAAAGGTACGCTTGAACGCCACCCACCAGAAGTAGTAGGCGTACCACAGCCTGCCGATGGTATTTGGGATCCAGGTGATGAGATTTCGATTACTTTTAACAAAACAATTAATTGCGATAGATTAGTGATTGCGGATGTTTTGGGCAATAATACCATTGGATTATACGATGCCACCACAAATGCTTTAGTAGCTGCTACTTTCAGTTGTGTGGCGAATAAGATTACCATAGTGCCAACCATCAACCCAAAAGATTTTGAGAATCGTACTTTTCGGGTAGAAATTAGCGGTAAAGATTATGACGATGCCAAAATTGTCCTTAATCCAGCTTATCAACGTGGAGCCTTACGAGACAAAGCGGGAAACATGATTCCTAAGACAATCAAGTGGGAATTTGCGGTGAATCAGAATAACTTAGAGTGGGTAGGTACGGATGTGATTGAAACGAATGAAGTGCTGAAACCATTCTCGGTAAAGCGTCAAATTCGTAATCGTGGGGGTAGTATTGCCAGTTTCCGCATGGAAAGTATTCCATCTTGGTTAACGGTAACGCCTTCAACGGGAACATTAAATCCAGGGCAAGTAGCGGATGTAACGCTCATTTTCCAACAAGATTTATTGATTGGGGATTATTTAGATACTTTAAATATGGTTGGTTCAAGAGGCTCAGAACCCTTATTGATTGACTATCGGGTGCGTTGTCCACAACCCAAGTACGAAGTTCTTAATCAAGAACAATACGAAGGTACCATGAACATGGTGGTTGATTTGAGTATTTTTGGAATATCTTCTACTGATCCGTCGGATGTGATTGTGGCTAAAATCGGTGGGCAAATCCGTGGCGTAGGTAGGGTTGCTTATTTCCGAAATATTCCCGCTGATAAACAACGATGGCTGACATTCTTAACCATTTATGGAAATTCAGGCGATGAAGATAAGCCCGTAGAATTCACGATTTGGGATGGTAATAAGTGTAATGAGTACGTTGAGATTCTCGAAAACTATACTTATCGTGACGGAAGTTTGGTGGGAAGTCCTTTGGTGCCAACACCTGTAAGTGTGTTAAATTTAGTGAAAAAGTGTATTCCTTTAAATAGAGGTTTTAATTGGGTATCATTTAACCTTAATTTAGGAACGGGCAGAAATACAGTGAGCAATATGTTAAGTTCACTTAAAAACAAGACAGGTGCTTACATCAAAACTGATAATAGTTTTGCCGAATACTTGCCAAATTATGGCTGGGATGCTCTGGATACTTTGATTTATCCTACCAAACGCTACATGGTTTTTGTGTTAGCAAGAGATACGGTCTGTATCAAAGGGACACCTTACGAAGCAAGAAGTTATCCTATTGCTATCAAAAATAGCTGGAACTGGATAGGTTACGTTCCTTCAACGGGTATGACTGTAACCCAAGCACTCAAAGGCCTCACGCCACTCAACGGAGATATTATAAAGAGTCAGACACTGTTTGCCCAGTTCGTGGCGGGTGTGGGTTGGATTGGAAATTTGAGTTTCCTCGAACCGCTGAAAGGGTATTTGTTGAAAATAAGCAACGCTGGTACGCTTACCTATCCTACTACCAATTCCTTAAGTTCTGGACTAATAGGCACAACTGATTTGTTAGAAAAAGAAGCTGCTCGTGGTCTTCAGTTACAAAGCTTGCAAGAATCCGCAATGACTTTTGACTTTACGCAATATGAGCAAACGATGAATCTTATTGGTAAAGTGAATGGAATGGAAATTGATGACGAGGATGAACTACGAGCGTACATTGACGGTGTATTAGTGGGAACTAACAAAGCAATTGTGGATAAAAAAGAACGATTATTTTTCCAAACTATTTACTACCAAGATGAGCAGAACATCAAGTTTAAACTATTCAAAGCCGATAGGAATAAGGAATTTAGCTTAGATAAGAGCGTGGTGTTTAAATCTGAAACGCTGGTAGGGTTAGTAGAAAACCCGGTTGTTTTCAACGTCATTACAACTCTGTTTCCACCAGTAACTATCAAAGTGGAAGACATTGTTATAAAGCATCCTGTTGCAGTATTCCCAACGATCTCAATTCCTGCGAATATTGTTGAAAGCAACGCAAATTGTTCGAGCTATTCAGTGAGTACGATATTGCCATTGGGAACTGAAACAAAGCCTACGTGTTCGGCACCAACGATGGAAGCAAATATGTCGACCGTTATTAAAATACGATTTAACGAACGAACAGGTTTTGTTTCTGACAATGACGTGCTGACCTTCATAAACCCTTCAACTAATGCGGTGTTGGGTTGTGCTACCTTCAATAGTAGTAACAAACTATTTTATGGAACCATTGCTGGTCCGACTGGCTCGGCTACTTTTCCCGTAGATGTGAAATATTTCTCAAATACCATGAAAAAATCGTTCACGCTAAAATCGGCAGTTACCTACAAGGTCAATGATCGACTTGGTAATGCCGTTACATCGTATGAACTTAATATCGCACCACTGAGCGTTACCATTTTAAACGGAGTTGTAACTGCCGCAATGCGTGATACTTCTTGGACGGGTAGTTACGGGGTTAATGTTTTTGCCCTTGATTGTTCAGGATACAGTGATGGTCAGGCAACGTTCAATTTCTATCGTTTGAAATCAGGTGATTGTATTGAAGTTATTGATCGAAAGATAACGGATGTAGAGAATAAGGATATCCAAGCAGTAAAAATTACTTCTCAAGCAACCATTAATGCTGGATTCAATATTAATTATCAAGGAGGTAATGTCATTGAACTTAAACCTGGATTTGATGCAAAATCAGGGGCTATTTTTACGGGTAAGATTGAGGGTTGTAATAATAAGTAATTGTATTATTGTAAGTACTTCTGGCTTGGTGTAAAGTCCGAGTCAGAAGTGAAAATCATTTTTAATATCATATTTTAAAAATATATATCATGAAAAAGATAAACTATATCATCGTGCTTTGTGCATTATTATTCGCTCAAAAATTATTGGCTCAGGCCCCAGTGGTTAAATATCCTGTTTCTTTCCCCGATGGAATTATTGTGGGAAGTTCAGACATAGCTATTCCAGCGGGAAGTACCTACAAATTAGCCGTAAGTGGGGGTATTTTGACCGAAAAAGTACGAGTTGCCACCAACGGAACTACATTCTGGGCTGATTATGTATTTGAACCAACTTTCAAACTTAAATCTTTGAAAGAAGTAGAAAATTTTATCAAGGAAAACAAGCATCTTCCTGATGTTCCCTCAACTTCTGATGTAACAAAAAACGGAATTGACCTTGCCGAAACACAAGCTATATTATTACAAAAAATAGAAGAATTAACGCTATATGTAATCCAGCAACAAAAAGATATCAACAAGTTGAAAAGAAGAATAGCAAAAAAATAGTTGTTGAGCTACTTCATAAGCATCTTTTATAATCTGTTGGTTTACAGATTATAAAAGATGTAAGTTAATTTCTAATGAATTACCAGTGGAGATTATCTATACTTTGAATTCACTTCATACTATCCTACACTGAGATAAATCCATAAATAGTAGCGGCTACTTGATGATTAATTTCTGTGTAGGATATATTTAAAAGTTTCTAAACCTTTAATTTTCTGAACATGATAAGTCAATAATCCAACGACTATTAACTTATAAGCCATAATTTTGTGTGTTTTTACAAATCATCTTCTGAAAAATACGCATGAAATTAATTATCTCATTCCTAACATTCATTTCCCTGATAATCGGTTGCAAGTCGAGATTTGGGCCAAAAGTAAGATAGCACCCTATAAGTCACTTAAGAACAGCAACTTACAGGGTAATTTTCAAGCAGTTTTCGGGTATTTCAGTGCTATTAATCTCTGCATATCAAATCGTAATGTCTTATTATTGAGCAACTTACTAAAATCATATTCCCCTAACATATTGACATGCTCCCATGCTACGGCAGTTCCGTTTCTTATTGAGCTTACAATGTCTTCCAATTCTTCTGGCGATTCCACCTTAATTATCAAGTCAGATAGGTACAAATAATTCCATAAAACAATTGAGTTTTGCAAGATTAATCGGCATAGAACGATTTTTTCTTGTTCCTCTTTGGTTGCTATTTGAAACTCCTGATTGTTGCCAAAAAATACTGCCTTAGCAAAGCGATTCATCATTTCAATATGGCTTAAGAGTTTTTCAACCGACTGGCGTAATTCAACATCATCATAATATTTTAGGATAAAAGCAGTGCGAGTTACCTTCCCAAATTCTTTTAATGCCTTATGTAATGGATTTTGGTGGGCATATGAGTTTAACCGTTTAAGTATTTGAGCAGCAGATGTTTTACCCAATTTTAGTGAAACTATTACTCGTAATATTTCATCCCAATACTCTTGAATTAAAGAAGTATTGATAGATTTGTCAGGTAATAATTCATAATCTAAATCGACATATTCCTGCTTATTGATAAAGCCAAAGAGTTGCAGCGAGGCAATATCTTTGATGCGTGGAGCAAAATAAATATCCAGTAAATACATTATTCCAAACACTACCTCCGATGTACCATGCGTGTCTGTCGAATGAATCGTACTTTTTACCACTGGATTACCTAAGTGCATATCCACCATACTGATTGCTTCACGGTCGGAAGCCGTTACGACAGCTGAAGAAAATAGTGCGAAACGTTCATCTACGGCAGTATTGACAACTGAAGCCATCGTATAACCAGGATATTTGTAGGAATATGAAGCATTCAAGGAATTATCTTTGACCAAGAATTTCTGTCCATCGCTGGCAGTGTGAAGCTCATGGGCATTTTTACGGTGAATTTCGGGTAAGTCTAAGTCGTTTTTTACCTTGATAATGGCATTATTTACATCCTGTAAAGCCTGTGAAGATAAGTACCAGTCAGTTGTATTTTGAAGCGTTGAGACTTGAATTCCTTTCGAGATATTACGCATCTTTTCTACGCCAATATTACA